>Ga0182738_1000075_pt1 | contig 182408 bp, 158 predicted proteins | sample eDN5th30CBELigMG_FD_128876 | JGI IMG/M metagenome (GOLD analysis project Ga0182738, IMG submission 128876) | Enriched Miracle-Growth compost microbial communities from Emeryville, California, USA - eDNA 5th pass 30_C BE-Lig MG (version 2)... ...
ACGCTCCGCATCGGACAACCGGATAATGTATTTCTTGTTCATCGGAACCTCCTTGTGAACACAAGGATCTCCGATTTCCGAACTGCCCATCAACCCCAATTTCTAGATTTGACAATGCACTAGAGATGACCTGACAGTTCATGAGGCGGGATGACAGCAAAGGGACAACGCATCGGTTACGTTCGCGTCAGTAGCGAGGACCAGAATCCGGACCGGCAACTGGAAGGGGAGATGCTCGACCGCCTCTTCGTCGAAAAAGCATCCGGGAAAGACACGAGCCGCCCGGTGCTTCAGGAGATGCGGAATTACACAAGGGAAGGGGATACGATTGTCGTTCACAGCATGGACCGCCTGGCCCGGAACGTCGATGACCTGCGGCAGTTCGTCCAGGAGCTGACCAAAAGCGGCATTGCGGTGGAGTTCCGCAAGGAGAATTTGACGTTCACTGGGCAGGACAGTTCGATGTCGCACCTCATGCTTTCGGTGCTGGGAGCGGTCGCCCAGTTCGAGCGGGATCTGATTCGCGAACGGCAGCGGGAAGGGATCTCCCTGGCGAAGCAACGGGGCGTCTATCGTGGACGCCGCAAGAAGCTTTCTTCCGCACAGATGGAAGAGTTGGTCCGTCGCGCCCAAGCCGGCGAAAGCAAGGCAGCTCTCGCCCGTGAATTCAAGATCAGCCGGGAAACCCTGTACCAGTCTTTGCGGCAACCACCTGCGGCCGCTGGCGAGCCAAACTGATGGATGGGTTGCTCTCCCTGATGTTTGAAGCCCATCACCCTGAACGAAATCACCACCGATTCTATGAAATCCGGATCGGACAGGATCTGTTTGGCGACTGGACGGTCATCACCCGTTTCGACCGAGGTGGACAACTCAGACAGGAACACTGCCTTTTGCTTGATCACGCACTGCCGATCTCGGTCTCTTTTATTCACACCTGCTCAAATCGATTACATAGTGGGTGGAGAGGGAAGCCGTGCTCGAAGCGTCTTGGGATCGATCCCCAAGATGCGCGCGGCAGCTGCTTGATTGTTGCGACAATGTCTGAGCGTGCGACGAAACAGAATCGGTTCGATCTCGGCCATCAACTTTTCATGGAGTCGGTCACGGTCGACCAGGGGGTCCAGCGTTTTGATCTGGACATCGACCCAGCGATTGATCCGATGCTCCCAGCTGCGGCTGGCGCGGCTTCCGGTTCTCGGCAACGTCGGGGGTGGGAGATGTTCAATGGCGATCGCGGAACCCCGGGAAGCAATGGCAGCATGTTCGACGGCGTTCCGTAACTCGCGAACATTGCCATGCCATGGTCGCGAGGTCAGTTCCTCAACGGTCGCAGGCAGAAAGCTCGGGTCAGACATTCGCTGAGCGGCACGCCGCAGGAAATAGTTCGCCAGAATGGGAATGTCCTCCGTGCGCTCGCGGAGGGGAGGCAGCTCGATGTGATAGACGCTCAGCCGGTAGTAAAGATCCTCCCGGAAGCGGCCACGGGCAATCAGATCCGGTAAGGATTTATTGGTCGCTGCAATGAATCTGGCCCGCATCGGTCGCGGCCGGTCCTCGCCCACCCTGGTAATTTCTTTCTCTTCGATGGCTCGCAAAAGCTTGACCTGCAGAGGCAGGGGGATGTCCCCCAGTTCGTCCAGAAGAATCGTCCCTTCGCCGGCTTGTTCCAGCAGGCCAATGCGATCGGTTTCCGCACCGGTAAAAGCCCCCCGGACATGCCCGAAGAGTTCACTTTCCACCAGACTCGGGCTGAGGGCCGCGAGAAACACGGGCAACATCCGTTTGTCCCGGCGCGGGCTATACCGGTGAATGGCTCGTGCCAGAACTTCTTTTCCCGTTCCGCTTTCTCCTGTGAGCAGAACGGGAACATCACTGGCAGCCACGAGAGCGACGCGATTGAAGATCCGCTGCATCAGTGGCGAGATGCCAATCACCTCCTCTGAGGTTTCCGGATCGGCTGTTCGCAGAGAGACCGACTCTTCGACCCGGCGCGCGTCAATCGCTCGATTCAGGACCACCTTGAGTTCCTGAGGCGAAAACGGTTTGATCAGATAGTCAAAGACCCTTTCCCGGACAGCGGCGGAAGCGGTCTCCAGCGTGCCGAACGCCGTCATGATGATGATCGGAGCATTGGATGCGAACTTACGGAGTTCGGCAATCGCTGACAGCCCATCCATGCGCGGCAGGCGGATATCGAGAAGGATCGCATCCGGCGGGTCAACAGCGGCCAGTTCCAGTCCATGTTCGGCGGAACCGGCCACCTGGACATCGTGGCCAGCGAGCGACAAAAACTCGCGAAGACTTTGACAGTGGCGCGTTTCATCATCGATGACAAGAACTGTGGCCATGGGATTTCCGTCGTTTCAGAGAGCTTCGGCGACCAGTGCAACACCGGTTCGCGCAGTTGAAGGATTCGCCGGCAGCGTAATGACAAAATCCGTACTGCCATTGTCGCGTGTCCAGCGAACCGTACCGCCAGCGGACTCGGCCGCCTGCCGGACCTGGACAAGACCCAGCCCGATCCCCTCCGGCTTGCTGGTGACGAATGGCTCAAATAACTGATCCGCCAGGGCGGCATCCGGACCTGGACCGGTGTCGCGCACGTGGATTTCGATCTCTTCGTCGTTGGTAACGACTTGCATTCGCAGCTCACCGTGCCGCGCCATGGCTTCGATCCCGTTCAGACACAGGTTGACGATCGCCGCCTGAATCGACTCGGCGTCCTGAACGATATGATCAAGATGCTGATCGCGTCTGAAGAGAAATTCGATCTGCAAGTGACGGCAAATCGGCTCGACCATCGTCACGACGTCTTGAAGAATCTCAGCCAACTGGCGGGCGACCAGGTCGCGCTTCTGAGTTTTTCCAAGCGACAATAACCGCCGCACAAGTGTCTCGGTCACCTGCAACTGCTCAGTGGCCACTTGCAGCATGTGGCCTGAAGGGAGGGTGACTGACTGACAGGCTTCGCGGAAAACCTCCAGTGAAAAACGGGCCGAATGGATGCCGTTGCGAAGCTCATGCGCAATGCCGCCTGCCAATTGTGACTGAAGCCGCGTCCGTTCGGTCATCCGGATCGTGTTCTGCATTTGCTGTAACTGGGACGCCATGGAATTGGCAGCCCGGGCGAGGTCATCGACCTCATCATGTCCATGAACTTCAATCGTGCGCTGAAAGTCACCCCCCGCAATCTGAGTCAACTGCCGTTGGATACGGCGTACGCGTCGACTCAGCCGCCCCGTATACCAGGTCGCTCCGACAATCAGAAGCGTCACAAACACCGACGCGGCCGCATAAATAGTATTCTCTCCCTGACGGTTGAGAGACACGGCATAGCGGTACGAGTAAAAGGTCACTAGGCGGGCATCGTCCGGCCAGGCGGGAACGTGGACAGCAGTGACAAAATAGCTGTGTACTGTTTTGACACCAATGCTGCCAACCCACTTCCGAGGCGGTTCAACGGCAGAAACGGTCGGAAAAGCTCTGACGATCGCCTGTTCACCGGGGGTGAGAGAGATTGTCGAGGACAGCAGTGTCTCTCCACGGAAGGCAGCGAATTGCCACCCTGTGTTCTCCCGCTTGAGTTTCTGGAGCTCGCCCGGCAGATCCGTTTCCATAAGCGGCCCCAACTGCCTGGCCACCAACTCCGACAGATCGTTCTCTTGATCATTCAATCGCTCTGCAAAATTGTCTGTCTCCCGCGATGCGACGTGACAGACGAACAAAATTGCGAGCGCCGCCATAGGAATCAACATCTGGCTTCGTAAGGACCATGACATGCCGAAGGTTCCGAAGATTTTTTCCCGCACTTGACCGGAAATTTTCTTTTTATGATGGGGTGAAGCTGGAATTCCGGACGTTCTTTGCTGCATTTTATGCTCGCAAGTGATTGTGCATAAATTGGTTCCGTACAGTCGGTGAATTTGTGAACGCACCTGCCAGCGCCTTGGTATGCTACTTGCTTTGCCCAGCCACCACAATGAAACTGAGTCTCAGTACCCAACATACATCAATGCCCCCCCGATCGGTTCAGAGGCGGATCGAAGGCTTCATGGCAACTGGATGCGTGAAATGGAGTCATGCCTTGGCCCTTCGGGGTTGCTCACAGACCACCAAGATTGTGACGGCACGCACCGGTTTCCTCCCACCTTGTTTCTCGAATTTGACAGGACTTATGACATGCAAGAGGATCTCGTTGGCTCGGTGCCGAGCCAACTTTCCCCCGGAGTCGACTGCAACCAAGCTCTCCGGACGACGCGCGGTTTCACGCTCATTGAACTGCTGGTGGTCATTGCAATCATCGGCGTACTTGTTGCCCTGTTATTGCCCGCTGTGCAACAGGCCCGCGAGGCTGCTCGAAGGTCGCAGTGCAAGAACAATCTCAAGCAGATTGGGCTGGCGTTACACAATTATCATGACGTCTATCAACGACTCCCAATCGTCACATTCACTGCATATTCCGATCCCGCCTATACCGTCGCGGGAGTGAATGTCTCGCTGCTGCCGTATCTTGAACAAGCAAATCTGCAGAACGAGTATGACTTCAATACCAAATTCAATGTCGGCGATAATCTCTCCTTAAAAAATCGGATGCCTACGGTCTTCAGCTGCCCATCATCTCCTGGTGCGGGCAAGCCCTACAGCGTGACCGGTTTTCAAAGCGCCGATTATGTCTATCTGCGAGGCTCCTTGTACGGAGGCGCGGCCGAATCGCTGATGCAGCAGAGCAAGTATCGACAGTTTCGCGATGCCACGGACGGGCTCTCAAACTCCATCATGCAGCATGAATGTGCAGGTCGTGACCATTGGTATGTGGGGAAAACCACGATGGGCTATGAATACGATTATGGAGCAACTAATGGCCCTTGGGGATCTGCGATGGATGCCTGGACCAGTCCGTTTCCCACAGGGGTCTTCTTTCGCGTCCATCTCGACCTGGATGCCACGAATCCAACAGGCAATCCTCCAACCCAGGTCTGGAATGCCGGGTCGGAAGTGATCAACGTCAGTAACTGGTATGGAACTCCTTATTCGTTTCATACCGGAGGCGTGCATGTCAGCATGGGAGATGGATCTGTTCGATTCCTTTCGGAAAATAGTTCACTCGAAACACTGGCAGCCTTGAGTTCCTGCAACGGTGGGGAAGTGGTGGGGGAATTCTAATGAACGCGACCACCTTGCAGCGACTCGGACTTTTCTGCTTATCTCGTCTCTGCCGCATGTGGCTGCTTCTGATCTGTTCGATCGTGTTTTGTCAGGGCTGTAAAAAAGATTGGAAGGCGGACACGTACCCGGCTCGGGGCCGTATTGTGATCAACGGGGAACCAGCAACAGGGGCAATTGTTGAGTTGCGGTCGCAAGGGAAGCAGGCGGACGTGAGAAATTCCCGACCGTGGGGGATCGTCAAGGAAGATGGGTCGTATCAGCTGACCACCTATCGCAACGGTGACGGGGCTCCTGCAGGAGTTTACTCAGTGACGATCGTCTGGCCAGAGGACGTCCATAGTCCGAACTCAATCGACCGTCTCCGTGGCGCGTTTGCGACACCGGAAAAATCTCAATGGAATGTCACCGTTTCAGAGAAGAAAAATGACCTACCTCCGATTGAAGTTATGAATGTGAAAGTGCTTCCGCTGAAACCTTCCAGCGGAAAACATCAATAGACAAGAAGAAATCAAGCCCGCAATGAATGGAAAGAGATATGAATAACAAGAATCGTGGATTCACATTGATCGAATTGCTGGTGGTCATTGCCATCATCGGCGTTCTAGTGGCATTGCTGTTACCTGCCGTGCAGCAAGCCCGCGAAGCCGCCAGACGCTCTCAATGCAAGAATAATCTCAAGCAGATCGGCTTGGCGATCCATAATTACCACGACGTCTACAATATGCTCCCGTCCTGCTCCTTTGCCCCAATTTTTCAAGGGATCATGTCTGCGGGCATTAATGTTTCTTTGCTGCCTTATCTGGATCAGGCAAACCTTCAGAATCAATACAATTTCAATGTCGGATACGATGTCGGCGACAACCTCCTGCTGAAGAATAAAATGCCCACAGTCTATTCCTGTCCTTCTTCGCCTGGCGCAATGGTTCCGAATTCCACAACGGGCTTTCAGTCGTCCGACTATACATACCTGGGAAATTCGATGCCCGATAATACACAAGCTCTTTTGCAGCAGGGCCAATATTGCAGAATGCGAGATGCGACCGATGGCTTGTCCAATTGTATCATGCATTATGAATCAGGTGGTCGGAAGACTTGGTATATCAATGAGAATCCAATGTCCGTCGGATACGCATATGGATTCACGAATTGGGGTGCCGCGATGGAAGCCTGGACCAGCCCGGGGGCCTATGGATGGTATCAACGCGCCGTCGTAGAACTTGACCCTTCAAATCCTTACGGCGCCCAACCGACGGTGACTTGGAATGTCGGCTCCGCAGTCGTGAACGTCAGCAACTGGTTTGGAGGTCCGTATTCATTCCATACGGGAGGAATCCAATTGGGAATGGGCGACGGATCAGTCAGATTTCTCTCCGAGAACATTTCGCTTGAAACTCTGGGAGCATTGAGCTCCTGCAACGGAGGCGAAGTAACAGGAGAGTTTTAGTAGATGAGTCGCCGGAGAAAATGTTGTCACCTCACTCATTGGAGTATCTCATATGAAGAAAACGCTTCGTGGATTCACACTTATTGAGTTACTGGTGGTCATTGCGATCATCGGCGTTCTGGTGGCACTCCTGCTGCCCGCAGTGCAGCAGGCCCGCGAAGCCGCTCGAAGGTCTCAATGCAAGAATAATCTCAAGCAGATCGGGTTAGCGCTCCATAACTATCACGACGTCTATAATCGGCTGCCGACAATTTCGATCGAGCCGAACCTCGATCCGACGTTCACATCGGCCGGCCCGAACGTCGCGATCCTCCCCTTCCTGGAAGCCGCAACGGTCCAAAACCTGTACGACTTTAATGTTAACTATAATGCTCCGGCCAATGAAGACATGAAAACTCGCATGCCGACGATTTATATGTGCCCGTCAGCCCCTTCGTCCGGAAAACCAGTGCCTGCCACGGGATTTCAAACATCGGATTATAGCTACCCGAGAATCACTGTCGCACCGGCAGCGAGCGGTTCCAAAGCATTGATGCAATTTGGGGAATACGGGCAGCTTCGAAATGCCACCGATGGACTTTCGAATACGATCATGAGCCATGAATCGGCGGGCAGGACAAACTGGTACGTTGACAACACAATGATTACAGCCTCTTTTGACTACAGTGGCTGGACTCCCTGGGGCGATTTGAATGAAGCCTGGACCAGTCCTTATGCCGGAGGAATGTTCTATCGAATGAGTTTTACATTTAATGCTGCCAATCCCGCCGGAGTGGCTCCGACTGCCAATTTTGGAGTTGGTTCACAGATTCTGAATGTCAGCAACTGGTATGGAATGCCCTACTCGTTTCATACCGGCGGCGTCCATGCCGGATTGGGGGATGGTTCAGTCCGGTTTCTTTCAGAAAATGCATCGGTGGAGATTCTGGGAGCATTGAGTTCCCGTGACGGCGGCGAAGTCGTGGGAGAATTCTGATGAAGGGATTCCAGAATCCTGCAAGTCGTGAAGTTCCGATTTCCCCTACGGCTTCGATTCCAGAAGCCGACTCATCCCAAGATCGTTTCTGGTCTTCGCAGTCTGTCGGATTCATCTTGCTGTTCACGGTGATTTTGACAGTCCTGATTGCGTTTTATGAGAAAGTGCCCTGGAAGGCAGCGACCTATCCATCGCGCGGCTGGGTGACAATTAATGGAGAAGCCCCGGCTGGGGTTGTCGTCGAATTACGGTCGATTGGTGCTCCACCCGATGTCCGTAATTCGCGTCCTTGGGGAATTGTTCAGGAAGACGGCTCATATGACTTGACGACTTATCAATCTGGAGACGGAGCACCGGCAGGTCACTATGCCGTCACACTGAGGTGGCCGAAAGATATTTCAATACCGTCATCTGTGGATCGATTGAACGGTGCCTATGCGGAGCCGGCCAGATCCCCGTGGAAGCTGGTCATCTCGAAAAAAAAGAATCACCTGACTCCAATCGTCATCAATGAAGTTGAAGTTCTGGAGAAATAGTAAGCATGCTTGACCCGGCCGTTGAGACGTCCATTTCGATTGACGAAAGAAATGCCTGACCGAAAAGTGACTGTGACTACACAGGATCATAAATTGCCCCGTTGCTGACGATGAGGCGATTTTGCGCCAGCCAGTCAATAAGAAGATCGGCCATGATTGACAACACTTGTTTCCGATCGGGAATCATTGCATGAGTGCGACCGAATTCTCCACGAATCCGCAAATTGTCACCCCCGACAAACAGCCTCAGCCCCGGAACAACATTCATAGAACACCTTCAGGAAGCCTGTTTCGAGTGATCTGGCGCTGGCATTTCTATGCCGGAGTTTTCATCGGATTCCTCGTGATCGTGATGGCAGTGACTGGCGGCATTTATCTTTTACAGAACGAAATTGAAGAAATCGCGTATGCCCACCTGCAGAGAGTGACGCCCTCACCAACGCGTGTCTCTTACCAACAGCAGGTTGACGCGGCCACGCAGGCAGTCAAGGAATCCTTCCCGGACCATTCTCCGCAGCAACTTTATGTTGATTCCGTTCCCCACCGTTCGACGAAGATTTTCTTCCGCGGAGAGCCCGGGCCACCGTTTATCGATGTTTTTGTGAATCCCCATGACGGGCAAGTTTTGGGGATGACTCGTTCGGACCAGGGCCTGCGCTGGTTGTTTCCTTTTCTGCTGACGATTCATCGCGGCATGATTGGCGGAACTGCGGGCCGTATCATCGTCGAATTGACCGCCTGCTGGACGATCATTCTGGTGATCACCGGCTTGTGCTTGTGGTGGCCTCGAAACTGGCGTCAAGTTGCTGGAGTCTGGACACTGAGGCGGCAAGCGAAAACGTACACGTTGCTGCGAGATCTGCATGTGCTGACCGGATTGTATCTCTCTCCTTTCATCGTCCTCATTGCAGCAACCGGTCTGTGGTACACGATCTTCATGGGAGACTACGGTCAGCACATTGCGAACTGCCTGGAACAAGGAAAGCCGATCTTCGAGGGTCGTCAGAAAGGAAATAGACCTCGGCCGGAGAAGCGAGTTGCTTCATCAGAATCGGAACCTGCAGCGAACCTCGACGATCAATCGCTGCTCCCCTTGGAGGAGTTTGTCACGATCGGCCAGCAGCGGTTCCCCGGAAAAACGATCTCTGTCTCTTTACGATCTCAGCCTGCAAACCAGATCGATATCGGCGCAATCAATCCTCCAAATACGCCGGGGCCTCTTTTTTTCACAAGCCTGAAGTTCAATCGACAAGATGGGACAGAAATTCCCGCAAAGAAAGCCGTTCAAAAAACGCTGGTACAGCAGTGGGGCAATTGGAATTATCCCCTCCATATCGGAACGATCCTGGGAATGCCCTCAAAGATTGCTTGGCTCATTGCAGTCTTATCGCTGGTATTTTTGCCGGTAACCGGACTCTGGATGTGGTGGCAACGCCGCCCCGCCGGAAGCTGGGGCCTGCCGCGCCGCCAGAATCTCCGGCTTTCATGGTGGCTGATCGGCACGATCGGCCTATTGGGCATCCTGCTGCCGATGGCGGGACTGAGCATCATGGCGATTGCGACGGGGGACTGGCTGCTGCAATTCCTCCTGCGACGATTCCGGAAGCGGCCAAGCCCAATCCCTGAATAGAACGAGTCTGGAAGTTTCCGCCATGACAACAACTCCCCCGATTTCGTCGATCGAGTCGGCCCGCAGTAAGCTGATCGGCATCCTGGAAGCGGTCGCGTCCGGGGACGATTTCGCGGCGCCGATACAGTAGCTCAGCGAGTATGCCATCCGGTACGGCAACGAACTGCTATTCGCGTTTCTGGATGAGTTCCTGGAGAGCCAGACCGGTCCCTTGCTGATTGTCACCTGCGTGCTGATCCTCAAGATCGACACCCGGCCGACCCGTCGGAAGCAGGTGGTGCGCACGCTGGAACGGGTCATTTCCAGCGGTGAACGAGAGGATCAGTTGACGGCCGCCTTTCACTTGTTCTTCGGCGGCGCGGCCACGAATGACGTCATCCCGATCCTGTCTCCTCTCCTGAAATCGGTTCCGGCCGACGATACTCGGCGGCTGTGGGTGGCCGGAGCGATCTTTCAGGGTGCCGACCCGGACGGGGAGCATGAAACGCTGCGGGAAGAGGCGATGTGGCTGCTGTTTGAGGCTCTGGAATCGAATGATCCTTATTCCATCCTGGTTGCCTCGATCGCCTTGCAACAAGAGAAAGTCGAGTCGCCGGAGAGCTGCCGGGCGCTCCTGCGGGCCTGCGAGATTTCGGCAGACGAGTTCCGCATCATGATCGTCGGCCAGCTTGGGAGAATCGGCGCAAATCAGCCGGAGGTGATCGAGAAGCTGCTCACCCTGGCCGGATCGGCGGCGGAAGCGGAAGGGGTCCGCCTCGCGGCCATTCAAAGTCTGGCCCGTGTCACCGAGCGACAATCGGCCATCGATCACCTGCTGTTCCAATTGTTGCGAGACCCAAACCGGAGCGTCATCCAGCAGGCCGCAGGTGTTCTTCAACACCGCAGGGGCCAACTGCCTGATGCGGCGGCGGACATCCTGATTTCCTTGCTGGATCATCCTGATGCCAACTTTCGCGGGATGGCGGCGCTGTTGCTGGCTGAGATCCCCGCTGCCCGGGGCCGGACCATTCCCATCCTGGTGGAGGCTCTGGGACAGGAAGACGATGAAGAGATCGCCGAAGCCTTGGCCGTGGCGATTGGTCAAGGAGGGGAGTCCGCCTTCCCGTTGGTTGTCGACAAGATCGAATCGGCTGGTTTGTCGCTGTTGCCACGTTACCACTATGCTCTGCTGGAACTGGCGAGACGGAATGTCCCGGAGGCGGCAGAACTGCTCTTACATCACAATCCTCGCGTCCGCCAGGCGGTGGCGTGGGTCTTGAACAGCCTGGGGCTGGGAGCGGTCGAGGCGATTCCCCTGTTGAATGCGATGCTGGAACGGGAGGATTCGGCACTGGTGCAGGATGCCCTGATCGCGTTGCGCGGCTTTGGCGTGCGGGGCGCGGAGCGCGCCACCAACCTCGGAAAACTGCTCACGGCTCACGATGCCGGGGTCCGCATGTCTGCGGAAACGATCCTGGCCAGCCTCGGCCCTGCGGCCGTTCCGGCTCTCCAGGAACTGCGTCATCCTGCGACCGAACCGGAACGGGAGGCAATCGACCGCTGCCTGACAAAATTGCACGGTCTTCATCAGACCCGGGAGGTCCTGCTCACCGGCGTCGAGGGGGTCACCGACGAAAGCGACCTCGAACTGTTCAGCCTCGTGGCGGACCTGCTTCAGGAATCGGGGCCGCTTTCATTCCGTACCCTCAGCACGCTGCTGACCGAAAGGCAGCAGGCCGGAACGATTCGGGAGGATCTCCCGTGCAGCGATTCAAAAATCCGGCTGGTGATTCGCAAGCTGGAAGAAAACTTGAGCCAGGCCACGGGTGATTCCGTCCAACTCATCGATCGCTCCAGCACCAAAAAAGGAGGGCTGACGGAGGAGGGGAAACAGTATTTCCGTAAAGCTCAGGACTATCTGGAACGGCTCCGCAGCGCCTGCTCACGACGCAGGTGAGTCACGCCCGGCCGGTTCCTCCCTGCTGTTGCACTCCCTGCTGCGTCGCCGCTGATTCCAGCTCTCGAATCAGCTCCTCGGCGGTATGCACGCCTTCGGTAATCAGGAACACTCGATAATCCTCGATCAGGGCGTCGATGATCTCCTGCCGTGTCGTCTGCGGATATGGTTCCTCCGCCCCGATGGCCTTCGCGAACGCTTTCTCGATGAGCCATTGCTCCTTGGTCTTCATGGCCAGGTAAAACGAATTGGGAATCCGCTCGTCCTGCGGCAACCGCTGCATCACGCTGTCATAGTCGGCATGGCTGGTGACGTCGGTCTGGCCAATCGTTTCGTGGGTGAGGCGGTCACTGGGAGCGACAATTCCCAGTCGGTTCAGTCGTGGAGCGGGGTCGGTCATTGAAAAACACTCTGCTGAAGGTTGTTTCTCTCTGACTACCAGTGACCTCTTGGACCGTCAAGCACTTTTCTGACATGCGGCCTCGCGCGAATAGTCCTGAAAACCTTGCGAAAATCTCCAACTGCGCAAAATTCGTGCGCAGTGAAAACGAAAAAATTCCGCTGCGGTAGAGTCCCTTCCATCGATGGTGGAGGAGACAAGCGACACCGATTGCCTTTTCCCCCGTCGAGAGCACGGTGGATGTTCAACAACCAATCTCAAGGGGACCGTTATGCAATCGCTGTTCAATCTGATCAACCTGCTGATTAACTGGGGTTCATTTATCACGCTGGCGTTCATCATCTGCTTGTCACTGCCAAAGTCCGAACTCAGGAGAATTGTACTGCCAATCGCATCCTGGTGCTTCGCGATTCTTTGCGGAGCCTATGTGTTCAGTCCTGTTGATTTCGTCCCTGAAGCCCTGCTTGGACCGTTCGGACTTGTGGATGACATTGCAGCAGGCGTCATGGCGATCACTGCCATTAAAACGGCGCAAAAGGAACAGCATCCGTGATTGTGATCATGTCCATCTGTTTTGAACGTTGCATTTAACGCCTTGATCGGAATCTCATCCATGGCAACGATTTTCCTGCCATAGGAAAGATGCTGTTCGATTCCGTACGGGGCGAGGAGACCTTTAGCCCAGAGTGTGATCTTATGGAACAAATTCAAGCCCTCCCGCTCGATCAGATTCAAACCACCAGCCAGGTCCGCACTCACTTCGACGAAGAAGCGATTCAAGGGCTGGCGCTGAGTTTCAAGGAAGTCGGCCAGCTCCAGCCGATCCGTGTTCGCCGGGACGGAGACCGGTTCGTGATCGTCGATGGGGAACGCCGGTATCGAGCGTTTTTGACCAACGGGCAGACGGCCATTAATGCGATCATTGAGGAACAGGAGCTGGGGGAAGGGGATCTCCTTCAACGGCAGCTCATCGCCAATTGCCAGCGGGAAGACCTTTCGCCGGTGGAAAAGGCCCGGGCACTGAAACAGTTGATGACTGTCACCGGCTGGAACGCCAAACAGACCGCGACCAGCCTGGGAATGTCGCGGGCGATGGCGACGCGGTTGCTGTCGCTCTTGAATCTGCCCGCAGAATTGCAACACAAGATTGAACGTGGGGAGATTGCGGCCAGTGCTGCTTATGAGCTGGCCAGGATCGGCGATGCGGACCAGCAGGCCGAACTGAGCCAGCAACTCTCGAACGGCCAGCTCACCCGGGACGGTCTGGCCGGCACACTAAAAGCCGCAAGGAACACGTGCCCTGGTGCAACCGTTCCGCAGATCAGAAAAAATTCGTCGCGGGTGACGGCCCAACTCGGAAACGGGTGGGCGCTCACCATGACCGGGACGGCCCTTGACCTCGAATCTTTCATCAGCGCGCTCGAAGAGCTGCTGGCCAAAGCGCGGCGCGTCCGGCCGCAGGGAGTGGCGCTCAAGACGTTCGTCAAAATGCTCAAAGATCAAGTCAGTGAAGAAGGGAGACAAGCAAGATGAAGTGGTTCATAGGATTCTTGACGAACTGGTGGGGATCGCTGCTCATGGTGATCCTGCTACTGAACTTCGGCCTGCAATACGGGAATCGCTGGGAATGCGGGCAGTACGGAATGCCACGCACGCTCGTGGCCCCGGATGGGGTGAGCTATCCGGACGGAAAGGTCATTGATCCCATCACTGCCAGCCTGATCCGCGCCGGTGTGGAAGAGGAAGTGTTCCTCGGAATGTTGATCTTCAGCGCACTCAGCCTTGTGATCACGCTCCGGATCATGTGTGACACGGAGAAGAAACACCGCCAATTGCGGGAATCATTCGAAAGTTTGGCCGCTGAGTACGAGAGAAGGAGAAACAGCCATGTTTCGTAAGTGGATGGCGAGGAAACGTCCCGCAAAACCCGATCGCTGGGACTTATCGACACCGTTACTGAAATTGACCAACAAGGATACTTGGACGATCGGTGATGCCTGCCAGGGAACTCAGGTGTTCGGCAGCACAGGTAGCGGGAAATCCACCGGCACGGTCGCGGCCCTCTGTGATGCGTTCCTCCGCGCGGGGTTCGGCGCATTGTTCCTCACGGCGAAGCCGGATGATCGGAGAACCTATGAAGCCTATTGTCGCCACGCGGGACGAGAGAGGGATCTCCTCACTTTCAGAATCAACGAACCGTGGCGCTATAACCCCATTGACGCCGAACTTCAGCGGCGGGATGCCGGAGCGGGACTGACGGAGAACATCGTCGCCCTGCTCAGCACGCTCCTGGAAGTGTGTGAACGGAACTCCGGCCAGGGAGATGGTCGGGATGACTCAGGGTACTGGAAAAAAACGAATCGCCAATTGATGCGGAACACCATTGACCTTTTAGCGATGGCGACCGGACGGCTTTCCATCGAGAGCCTGTACCGGGTGGTGATTTCGGCAGCCAGCTCGCCGGAAGAGGTCCGATCATCCGAATGGAGAGCCAGCTCGTTCTGCTTCCAGTGCCTGACGCAGGCGGACAACCCAGCCAACCGGGAACGCAAGGCCCATGATCTGGGAGTCGTGGCGGATTTTTTTCTCCTCGAGTGGCCTGCGCTCAGTGAAAAGACACGCAGCATCGTGCTCAACACGTTTACCAGTATGCTCGATGTCCTCAACCGGGGTGCCATTCGAACCTTGATGGGAGGAGAAACGAACGTCACTCCCGAAATGGCCCAGGACGGGAAGATTATGCTCATCGATCTGCCGATCAAGCAATACGGCGAGGTTGGAACCTTCGTGCAGATTCTCTGGAAGTTCTGTTTTCAACGAGCCATGGAACGCAGGAACATCGCTGAGAATCCCCGCCCGGTCTTTCTGGTCTGCGATGAAAGCCACTTGCTGGCGGTCTCTTCGGACCAGATGTTCCAGACGACCGCCCGCAGCTCGCGCGTGGCCACCGTCTACGCGACGCAGTCGATTTCGAACTATCTGGCCGTGTTTGGTGAGAAGGCCGAAGCGGAAGTCCACAGTCTGCTTGGTTGCCTGCAAAGCCAATTCTTCCATCAACAGTCGGATATCAAAACCAATCATTATGCCGCCGACCTGATCGGCCGGACCCGGCAGTTCCTGATCAACACCAGCCAGACCTCGAATCCTTCCGACCTGATGGACCACTGGCTGGGGTGTTCGATGCCCAGCTCGACTACGGGCATGAACGAAGCATTTGAATATGAGGTGCAGCCCAGTGTTTTCGGGTCCCTTCGCCAAGGCGGTCCTCCGCACTGGACATCTGAAGCGATTGTCTACCAGGGCTCTCGCCAGTTCTCCACGACTGGCCGACCGTGGAGCCGGGTGAGCTTTCGCCAGCAGTTTTGAGTGAGTCCATCAAACTCTTCCCTTTGGTTCTGCGCTGAAGGTCCGCGCAGCGAACGCCTCTTTCCAAGACCAGGAGTCCACCATGAAATCATCGTCACAAGAATCGGACACGGAAGGTTGGATCATCCTGTTGTTAATCATCCTGGTCATCCGCTCCTGGGCGCTCACGCTGGAGGTCTTTCTCCGCCGGCAACTGGGATCGCGTCATATCGGCCTGGAAGGTCCGCTGGCATTTCTCGTTCTGCTGTTCTATGCCACGGAATGTCCCGGCTATGACCTGGGGCCGCTCGGCTGGTTCACGCTCGCCTTCTTCGGTGCCTGCGTGCTGCATCGGTTCCGGCCACTCTCTTACTTTTTCACCGGCCAGATCGACCCGATCCATACCCGCTATTCCGGTCGGCCGATCCTGTGGAAGTTCGTGCCGTTCCTGTCGGAGCTGGCCGTCAAACGGTATGTCGAGCCGCTGTTCCTCTTTGCCCTGGCGATTTGCCTGCTTCCCTGGAATCCGCCGCTGGGGTTCTATGTCCTGGTCGGCTCCGGCTGCCTGCTCCTCACTGTGTCCATGGACGTCGGGGTCCTTCAGCACCGGGTGCAGTCGATGCAGGACATGCTGGTCGAACAACAGGTTGTTGCTGACGAGTTCCGTCGCCGCTCCCCCTGAATCAAACACTCTCACCCATCCCATCACACCACATGAAGGAGACTCTGATGGCCGCTGACCCTCATCCCAAGATCGGTTCCGAACACGCTTCCGCCATGCTCCGGCAGGGCTTGCGGGAATTGCGAGGAGCCCTGTACCCGGAATCCAATGTTGCCCAGCAACCCGAATACGGCCTGTATGGCACGATGACCCCCGGAGAAGTGGCTGAATCCCGCCGGAGCAATGACCGCAACCTCGATGAAGAGCCGAGCCAAGGTTCCATTCTCGGCGAACGCCTGCGGGCAATCGACGCCCAACCCGCACCGGAACAGGAAACCCGCGACCAGGAAAGAGAGGTGGGATGATGCTGGCCGGATTTTTGATCGGAACATTTTTAACGCTGGGACTGATTTTCGCCGGGACCGGTTACGTGACGTTTCTCCTGCTGAAATGGGGACACCGGCATCCCGCCCGGCTGATGTCGATTCTGGCCCGGCTTTCCGGCCTCCTCGGAATCACAGCCGATGCCGGCCGGAGTGACCAGGAACGGGTGTCTTGAACTTCTGGCAATTCGGAACATCAGTGGATGTTCGATGCCTTGTGACAACACACAACGGAAGGAGGTTGGCAATGGCCGAGCAGAAAGACAATCCGGGTGCGCCAGAGTATTCCTGGCTGGATGACAAACTGGTCCGTCTCAACGCGGTGTATCTCCGGTTCGGGCGGGACGGGTTGCGGGAGTACCCGCTGCAAGATGTCAGCCTGCTGCTTTCAGCGAAGGAATTGGAGTATCGGGATGTGCCGAAAGGCCAGGACCTATCCGAAACGCAAAAGGCGGAAAACCGTCGCCTGGAACTGGAAATCAAAGACCTGGCGAGCCACCTCCACGGCTCGCTGGCTGGTGCCGGCCTGCATCGGGGACGGAACGCATCGCCCGGGGGCACGCGCATCATCGACGAGGCCATCGAGCGAGGGAAGTTCCGGCAACGCTCTCCAGACGAGGGTCGCGACCGGTAGCAATCCGAATCGGAACATTTTTGAGTTTGGAATTGGTCTTCGCCGGGAACCGGCTATGTGACGTTTCACCCACTGAAATGAGAACAGGTGTCTTGAACTTTGTCGAAATGAAAGCGGAGACCATGTCATCGGAAACTCGTCATTCCCGACACACTCCTCTCTCCGTCGAACGCCTCGCCCGCAAGACGGCCGTGGCCTGTCGCCGGGTGATTCAAAACTGCCTGCGGGAAGAGGAATGGCGGGATGCCGACCAGGAATTTTTCACGATCATTCGAGAAGCCCTCCAGGAGATCATTCATGGAAACCCTCCTCCTCAGTGCTGACCAACTGGCCAGAATTCTGGATGTCTCGGTGCGAACCATCTGGCGGCTCCGCGACACCGGCAAACTCCCGCCCCCGTTGCGGATCGGCGCAGGAGTTCGATGGCGCCGGACCGACATTCAAAACTGGATTGCGGAAGGTTGCCCCACAAGTCATGAAAGGCAAGCGAATCATGCTGAAAGTCACTGATGTCATGGTCCGGCTTGCCTGCTCCCGGTCTACGGTCTACCTGCTGATCGAGAGCAGTCGGTTGGAACATCATCGCTGCCCGGGAATCCGGGTGAGCGAGGCACAACTGGCAGCCTATCTCGAAACGACAAAGCGGGGACCGGCCCGGACGTCGTCACGTCCCAGACAGCCATGTCCCCGCCTGCGTCATATCACCTTGAAATAGCCTTCTGCCGACAAAAGGGCTCTCATTCGGCGGCCTTCCGGGCCTGGCTGAGCATGTGGGCCGGATTGAGGGCCACATGCTGATAAACCTTCGACAACGTGCTGGGGTCAGAGTGTCCCATCAGGATCGCCGTCGTCAGCGGATCAACTTTCGGAACGCCGCGCCCCCGTATGGGCGGCAAAGCAGAACATCGGATAAACGAACGGCTGGCTGTCCCGCCTTCGGACGTGTGCCAATAGTCCGGGCAGCTCATCAACGGTGAGATAGAGGGCCTCGTAAAGCTCTGCCTTCTCAGCGTCCGTCACCCCCCAAGTGATCCTGCGTTCGATCTCCTGGAGGGTCATGAACGGCGGTTTCTCCGTTCCCTTCGGGTAGCGGAGCCCCCGGTAGGGAAAGTCCCCTTTGAGCAATCCCATTCGGACGGCCCAGTTCCATGCCGTTCTCAGGGAAATGATTTCCTTCTTGATCGTCGCGGGAGAAAGCGGATTTCCCTTGTGTCCGAATGCCTGAGTCCGCTCGTCAACATATTTTTGGAGGTCCATGAGCTGGAGTCGGTGGAGATTGGTGTCTCCGAGAACTCCTTCCAGATGCCGAAAGTGGACCTCGATGGAGTCGATCGTCGTCTGTTCCAGGGATTTTCGGTTCGTCTCGAAGTATTTGCCCTGCAAATCGGCGAGAGTGAGGGTCACCTCCGGTGGGGAAATTTTGGGGACGGCTTTCCCGTCGAACTGCACGAATTCGACGATATCCATCCCGGCGGGGATTTCCACCAACCGCTGCTTGAGCCTCAGCAGCAGGTAATCGACTTGGGCGGATTTTCTTTCCGCCTCTTCACTGGACACTTCTCCCAATGTGAAAGCGTATTTCTTGCCGCCGTAACAGAAGGCGCTCCGGTAGCTGCCATTGCGGTTTTCGAGAGAGGCCATTGCGCGACTCCAACGTCACCGCAATGTTTTCCCCAAATTTTCCCCAAGGGGCTCGAAAAGAAACATGCGACGGGAGGAATTATACGCCTCCCGCCGCATGTTTTCTCAGTGCCGAAGGTGGGGGTCGAACCCACACGAGGTTTGAGCCTCACTGGATTTTGAATCCAGCGCGTCTGCCGATTCCGCCACTTCGGCTGGAGCAGGAAAGATAGGGTTTTGTCCCTTCTTTCGCAACAGCTCCATTTCAAAATTAGAGCGGAGTTGCAAATGACCTATCACGCGGATCCTGGTGAAAGACAAGGAATTCAAGGCCGAGCATGATCGAACAATGACCAAACTGGTCTAGAACCAGTTGCTCTGATCCGAGCCCCCGTGGCACGGGTTTGAATGATGAATGACCGGTTCCTGTCTGGCGGAATGCAGCCCATCCGGGATTGATTCGCTCCTGTTCCGCCAGTGTTCTTCAAAATGTCATTCGGAATTCGTCTTTCGAGCCATCAGGGTTGACGTATCGGGGCGGTCATCTGTTCCGCCATTTTGTCGAGGACAGCGGGAAGGATCAGGAATCCGGCAAAATGGTCGACCGGCAATAACACGTGATGCGACTCCGGCAACTTCGCGGCGGCAGCGAAGGAACGTCCGTTTTCAATCGGCACAATCGTGTCGAACACACCCGAATACAGCCACGTATGTTCCGGATCCACGCGATGAGCCAGACGATTTGGCTCAATCTGCCAGACCAGAGCCCGCAGAGCAGTCTCGTCCAGTCCGGCTTCGACAGCCGTCTGACGCAATCGGGCAGCGTCCCGGTCGCCGTTTTGAAGAACGCTGAAGACATCTCCCCCGGAGAGCAATAAAAAGACGTTCTGATAGCAGCGATCAATTCCTGCGGCAGTCGAGGCGATAAATCCGCCCAGGCTGGTCCCTTGCAACGAAAGATTGTCTTTCCGGATATGCGGCAGGGCTGCCACAGCGTCATGAGCCCGGCGAACGTCCGCCACTCCTTGTGGAATCGATTTCAGACGCAATGCGTCCACCTCCCTCTGTTTCCACCGGCGGGAGCCATATCCGGGAAGCTGAATCAGAAAAGCATGGATTCCGCGCTGGGCAAAGCCTTCCGCAATCAGGCGGCCAACTGACATATTTCGACCGGATTCGTGTACGACGACCACCGCAGGAGCATCGGCAATCGCTCCATCGGCAGTCCGTGCCATTGTCCATTCGAGATAAACCTGCGCGGATTCATCTTCACGCACTGAAAGCGGCGATGGAAAAATGATGACCGCATCGCCCCGTTCTTTTTGCTGAGGAGCCCGAATCCGCACCTCGAAGCTGGAAGGGGGCCAGCAAAGTCCTCGCAGACATTCCCGGGCATCTTCATCCGTTTCCTCGCCAATCTCCAGTGTGTCCCGGGCTGGATACAATTTGCCGAACAGATCTTCGAAATCCGCGGCAGAAGTATGCGGAACAGCTGTCAACAACAACAAGAAAACCAGTAATCCAGCGAACCTGGTCATATTCGACAGTCCTGTTCAACAGCCCTAAAGTGATTCAAAAAATGACGCTGATAACATGACATGGAAGCATATCAAGACCACGGCAGCCAATGTCAATGAATAGGGCAGGATGAGCCATAATGTCGCCAGCGATGCAGGAACGGCCCGGGCGAACTTCGGCAGCAGCCAGATAATAGCCATGGTCAGTCCAATCAGGCTCAGCATGATCCACAACGCGGCCCCCTGCAAATATGTCAGGTGTCCAGCATCGTTGATCGTCTGGAAGCTCCTGAACTGCGCCATGAAAATGACAATCGTCAGCCCATTCACAAAACCCAGCATGTCGGGGTGAGGGACCATCCGGATGAGCATTCCAAGCCGACCCACGCCGACAAGAACCTGAATCAGCCCACAGAGCACCATCGTTGGAAACAGATCGGCAATTCCAGCTTTTGCCACCAGAAGGACACGACGATCACCGCCATCGCTTCAGTTGTCCCGGAGATCATCCCGCGCGAGTGGACAATGAACCGTTTTGCACGACCTCTGAGTGTGGATGAGTTACTGGAGCAGCTGCATCACCTGTTCAGGTCGGTTTGGAAGGATTTGTGGCTGAAAGCCGGCAAGAAGAGATATCGAGAATTGCGTCCGCCCGTCGTTGGCGGGCACACCTCGATCCAGCGCCTGCTCCGCAAACCGCCAGACAACTCAAACCTGTGCACAGCAGTGGGGCGACGCTCCTGCCGAGCCGCCACCATTCCAAAACATGGGGAATTTCACATCGACAAGCTGACCGAATCGCGGAAAAAGCGTTTTTCAACAGGCTGTTAAGCATCGGATTGTTCGGCCAGCAGGGCTGCGTTGATTGCTTGTTGCTGCCGGGAAAGCCGGTAAAACGAAATTCCGAAAGCCGTGACCAGGGTCGCCGGCATCGAGAGCATGAACAGGATGCTGTACATATAGGCTTTGGGACGGGCAGCCGCGACCGGATCCTGATCGTTCGCCAAAGCCCCTTTACACATCGGACAAGCCTGAACGGGAATCGCGGAACTGGTTGCCAGCAGTAGAGCGGAACCAACAAGAATTGCTTTCCATGTTCCTCGCATCACCACACCTTCGGCAAATTGGAATTGCGATTGACGCCCAGCATCGCGAATTTCTTCCTCGCTGACTCACATCTGGTACAGCATCCAGTAAATGATAACACCTGTGACGGATACGTACAGCCAGATTGGAAATGTGATCCAGGCCCAGCGTTTATGGATCTGCCGTTCTTGAACCAGTTTGGCGGCCTGGGCTGGGGAAATTCCCTTTGGCCAGGCCCGCCGACCCGTTCGAATGGTCACAATTGCCAGAAGTGGGACAATGGCCGCCAGCACGACATGGCTGATCAGGATCCCATAATAGATCGGCACGATGAGCCCCGTGCCATGAAACGGTTTTCCCCGAACGCCCGCGAAATGATGTAACGCATAATGATACGTCAGGTAGCTTCCCAGAAAGGCCACAGAAACAAAAAACGCCATCCACATCATTCGCTGATGAGCTTGAATCCGCCCCAGTTTCACGGCTACATACCCCTGTAAGAGAAGGAGAGTCGCCAGGGAATTGAGCATGGCATTCGTCATGGGAAGCCGTCTCGCCCAACCTGGAAGTTTCGCCAGCGGATCCTCTTCGCCCTGTTCGTGTGCCGCTTTTTTCTTCGCCACAATTTCCTGTTTTCGATGTTCTAATGCCGCAACGGCATCCAGCGAAGCGGGCTGATATTTCAGCGGCGTGGCGATGTCTCCCTGGACCACGCGGCGAAGCGTGACCAGTTCGGCATCGACCCCGCTGTCATAGCGGCCGAGGATCACTCCGTTGGCATCGACGTGAATCAGGTGATTGCTGTGCGCGAATTCCATTCCCGGCAGGCGGGCTGTCCCCACGTTTTCCCAGGCGGGAACCTTGAATCCGTTGCGAATGAGTTGCATGACGTCATCCGGCTTGCCGGTGCAGAACCGCCAGCGGGGGGCTTCCGCTTTCCAGATGCTTGCGAATTCCTTCATGATGGCGACCGTGTCATGTTCCGGATCGACGGTGATGGTCACAAACCGCACTGGGAATTTTCGTAATTCCTGGTTCAGCGTCATGATTTTTCGGCTGGTGGCGGGGCATTGATAAGTACACCGGGTAAAAATGAAATTGGCGATCCATTGTTCCCCCAGCAACGTCTCCCGCGTCACTGGTTCATCATTCTGATCAATCAGATGGAATTCGCCGACCTGGCGGGGAGACCATGGAATTGCGGGCTCATTCGGGCTGAGTTGTACAAAGGGCGGGGGATTGTCTCCGGGTTCCAGCACAATGGCAGCAGGCGGTTCTTCAGCAACTGCGGGGCGTTCTTCCGCCTGGACGATTTGTTTCAGGCCAATCCCCCCGGCAGACAGACAGGCCAGCCAGACGCTTCCCCAGCAGAAAAGAACTCCACAGACATTTCGATTCCAAAACTTCACGGCAACAGACCATTTGCAGAGGCATCGGACCGGCGAAAGAGAAACATCCGCTTGATGAAACGGTCTCTCTCGCCAGGAGAAACAGATTGGGAACCGGCTCGAATCTTGCCGCCGGAACCGGTTCGGGGATATTCGTTCAATGAATCGCCTGATCACGGCGCGTGACCCAGATATCGATCAGCAGGCAGGCCACGGCAAATGCCAGTGTTACGATCAGGCAAAGCCAGAATGGCGGCAGATTGCTGATTCCCGTGGGACTGCTGCTCATCACTTGCCGCAATCCCGCCACGCCGTAAGTCAGTGGATTCAGCTTCATCAACCAGGACAGCCAGACGCTTTGATCTCCAGGAAAAAACGCTCCCGAAATCAACCACATCGGCAGCAGGATGACGCTCATCACACCATGATATCCCTGGATCGAATCGATCTTCCAGGCAAAGAAATAGCCGAGTGCGCACAATCCCAACGAGATCAGCGCCAGAAACAGAATGGCTCCCAGAACCGCCAACGGGGAGAAATTCAGATGCATCGGCGGAGCGAGATGGACAAACTGGAGCAGCGGAGCAATCGCCACGAACAGAATTGCCTGAATCAGTGCCAGTACGGTCCCGCCCAGCACCTTGCCGAGAACGATTGATGCCCGGGGAACCGGAGCCACCAGCACCCCTTGCAGGAAACCTTCATTTCGATCCTGAATGACGGAGATCGACGAAAAAATAGACGTGAACAGAACAATCAGCACTGCGATTCCTGGCAGAAAGTATTCCTGAAAGGAAACAGCATCTCCAGACTGTCCACCTCCTGCCTGAAATGAACCCGCCAGTCCGGCGCCAAACAGGATCCAGAAAATGATCGGTTGTCCAATGGCACTCATGACCCGCGAACGCTGCCGCAGAAATCGAACAACTTCGCGGACCGCAAGCGTGTACGACGCCGACAACCAGGCTGGCGAGGAATGCGGCGATGCGGGAACAGCCGAATACTTCGGAGTGGAAAGGGTCGCGGACTCAGGCATGGGATCCTCGTTTTTTCTTCGTTTTTCCGTTCAACGGTGATTCTGCCATTTGCAGTCCACGCCCGGTCAGTTTGATAAACACGTCTTCCAGAGTCGGTTTCCCGAGCGTGAGTGAACGAAATTCGCCGGGCAACGTGGTGGCAATTTCCCCCAGCAACTCGTGTCCCCGTTCACGTTCAATTCGCAGGACGTCCCCCACGCGACTTACCGGCACCCCAAACTGCTGTTGCAGTTTCTGGCTGAGTTGATCGGGTTGATCGGATTGAATCGTCAGACTGTCCCCACCCACCATCGATCGCAGTTCATCCGGCTGCCCGCTGGCAATCAGGCGACCGGTATTCAGAATGGCCAGATGCGTGCAGCGGTCGGCTTCTTCCATCAGATGAGTTGTCACAAGGATCGTCACACCGTGATCGTCCCGAAGCGACTGCAATGTCTTCCAGAGTTCATGGCGGGCTCCCGGATCAAGCCCCGTACTCGGCTCGTCCAGGAGCAGAATTTCCGGCTTGTGCAACAGGCACTTGGCGATTTCCACTCGCCGTTTCAGCCCTCCGGAAAGTTGTTCCGCGTAGTCGCGGGCCCGATCGGTCACGCCCAGTTGTTCCATCACTTCGGTACAGCGGGTCTTCAACACTTGCCCGGTTAATCCATACAGATGCCCCTGATGAACGAGGTTTTCCCGAACAGTCAGTTTCAGATCGAGGCTGGGAGACTGAAATGTGACACCAATTCGTCGGCGGGCCCCATCGGGATCCTGCTGAACATTGCATCCGCCGACGATTGCTGTTCCCTGCTGAACCGGCAACAACGTGGAGAGAATACGGAACAGGGTTGTTTTTCCACTGCCGTTGGGGCCCAGCAGGCCAAAAATCTCTCCAGCGGCCACTTCGAAACGGACTCCCGCCAGGGCGACCCGTTCGCCATAACGATATTCCAGCTGATCGACAGCGACTGCGGGCATGTTGACACTCATTCAGGAACCAGGGTGGACCATTTTGGACGATTCTCACCAGACCGGAGGATCTCCATCAAGCTCCTCCGGAAAGAGTCACATTAACAATGTTGAGCCTCCTTGTCGCGGGTGATTGCGGGGAATCAGCCTGTTCCATCGGGATTGGGAATGCCGGAGAAAACCAGGCGAACCAGGCAGATCCATCCGCGTTCCGGCATCGGCAAACGTCCCTGGCACAGGGAATCATGACGTTGATGGATCGCGTGATCCGTGGAGAGAGGAATGCCGTGGAGCCAATCACGAATTCAAGCGGCATGGAGTGCGTTCCGCCACACGAAAACCAGCCCTTCATCACGTTAAATGCATGTTGGACGAGCCCAGCCCGGAGCAACTTGGCAACTTGCCTCAAAGCGGTTACGAAAGGGAACACATATGGAATTGTTTCGCGATGCCACAATGTTCCTGTTCCGCTCGTCTTCCCCAATGGTTAATGTGACTTCTGCCCCGGAGCCATCTGTTCGGCTTCATCTTCCGGCGGAAGCGGATTCAGTCCGGCCACCACGTCCCGAGCCGCCCGGGCCTGGGGAGCTTCATTGACATAATAATGCATCGCCAGATCGGGAGAGAGGGCCACCATCAGTCCCATCGCCAGAATGGCAGTGGGGGCCAGCACAATGAATTTCCAGCGACCTTCAAATTTCAGATGCATGAAATACGTCATTACAAACAGGGCCTTCGCTGTGGCCACGGCCAGGACCAGAGCAACCAGCAGCAGCGGGCTGATTTCAATAATATCCACCGCGACGGAAATGGCCGTGCAAAAACAGAGCGCCACAAAAACGGCGAAGTAGTTGACACGCGGATGGGCTTCCAGATGTTCCTCTCCCGCAATGTGTACCATGACGCAAGCTCTCGTTCGAAATAGGCCGCCGGCAGAAATATTCTGCTCCAACGGCATCTTAAGGCAACATGATTGAGAAACGTGTTTCAGAAAACGCTAAATATTTCCAGGAATGATGTACAACAGCGGAAACAGAAAAATCCAGACCAGGTCCACAAAGTGCCAGTACACCCCGCTGTTTTCAACCCAGTTGCTCCACTTATCACTGAGGCGGCTTCCCTGGGCCAGCGCGGTCAGAAAGAGAATCATCCCCACGATCACGTGAATGGCATGAAAACCGGTCATTAAAAAATACGTGGACGCAAACAGGTTTCCATACACGATCGGGTGACGCAGGTTGACCGATCCCAGCAGACCGGCATATTTGGCTTTGGAGGACTTCACGTCTTTAGCCTCCAGCGTCTCCCAATGCCCCTGATCATCCGCAAGGGCAACTTCTTCAGATTTCAATTCTGGAAGATGCAGGCCGACGTCGCTTGCTTGCCGGCTGATCTCCCGCCCGGCGGCATCATGCTCCACATGTCCCGCGGTATGCGTTTCGGCAGCATGGGAATGGATGCTGTGGACAATGGCGGGCGTCACATAGACTCCGGACTTTTCGTTCTCGCCGATTTTCAGTGTTCTGTAATTCCGCAGGTCAAAAATCGTTTTTTCCGCACCGGCCAGCGTGATCCGATTGCCCGAAACGTCTTCGCGGAATTTCGAGAAGGCGATATTCAGATCGGCCCAGGCCCGTAATTTGTCCAGACGAGCCCCTTTGGCTTCATCCACTTCGGAAACCAGCGTCGCTTGCTTGACATGCAGCGGATCGTCTCCGGGAATCAATGCGTTCAACTGGCGGTCCATCTGGTGTTTCCAGTCGTCCCGCAACATGCGAACCGCCTGCAATTCGGTCTCGGGAATCATTCCCGGCAGGATCCGGTGATCGATCTTGCCGTAGTATTCAATTCCTTTGATCCCCAGAAACAGGCAGGAACACAGGAATGTAATCGCCAGGCAGTTCCATGCCCGTCGAAACTTTCCCTGGGCCATGGCTTCGTGGGCCAGCACGACAAAATAGCTGGACGTCAGCAGAATGAATGTGTTCGTTCCACCCGCCCAGATTTTGATATGCGTGACGTCTGTGTCCGTCGGCCAGCCGGGCGATCCAAAGTACAGCACAATATAGCTGCCGATGAACGCCGTGAAAAACATGATTTCCGTCCCCAGGAACAGCCACATTCCCAGTTTCGCGTTCGAAATCGGCAGTCCCATCCGCAGGGCGGGAGCATGGGAAGGGTGACCATGGCTGGCCCCATGAGAGCCGGCATCGTGAGATTCAGCACTGTGTGACATGGATTCGAATACCTCTCACAACGGGCCGGCCCGCTGATTGACATCACAAGAACACGAAAATGGACGAATTGGGAAACTGCAAACAGGCTGCCTGTTCGCCCTTTAACTCAATAATCGACAATGATCCAGGGTGAGGGCCGCCAGCACGCCAGGGAGATACAGCAGAGAAATCCAAAGGACCATCCGCGCCCGCTGCCGCGACTCTTCTTGCTGAAATTGCAGGGATGACCACGCATACAAAATCCCCAGCACCACGGCGACCAGTCCGTACAGGTCGCCCGCAAGACCCAGTTGCACCGGAAGCAGGCTGACCGGAATTAAGACCAGTGCATATCCCGCACTCACGCCCCCAATGATTCCGGGCCGGCCCCGGCCGGGAATCATGAACAGGCCCGCTCGTTCATATTGGTCCCGATAAATCCAGGCAATCGCCAGAAAATGGGGAAACTGCCAGACGAACATGATTGCGAACAGGGCAAATGCCCCCCAGTCCAGGTCTCCCCGAACCGCGGTCCATCCCAGCACGGGTGGCAAGGCTCCCGGAATGGCTCCAACCACCGTGCACAGTGACGTATACCGCTTTAACGGTGTATAGCAGCCTGCATAGAGCACTGTCGTTAACAATGTCAGCCAGGCAGTCAGGGCATTCACCAGCACCATCAGGTAGGCGAATGAACAGATGGTGCAGAACAGCGCCAGACAGAAAACTTCCAGCGGATACAGCCGAGCTGAAGGAAGCGGACGATTCTGCGTCCGTGGCATCAGGCTGTCCGTCCGGCGTTCATACAACTGGTTGAATGAACTCGACGCGATGACTGCCAGCAGAACGCCGATGCTGGCATGGACCATCGTCCAGGGGTGCCAGTTCCCTTCACTGGCCAGCAGAGTCCCCACGGCAACGGCAAACACCACCAGGAGTGCAATGCGGGGCTTGGCCAGTTCTTTATAAGCGGACAGACGACCGAGGATTGAATTCAGCCACGGAGATTCAAACGCAACACTTTCCACGGAATGTGCCGGGCTGGACACGGAGGAAGCCAGAGAATTCATCGGGCTCCTCCACTTTGAACAAGCGACGCCGACCGGCGCAGTTCCAGCACCGGCTCAGAGAGTCGCGGCGAAACAGCAGCCACTCGAAAAACCTTCATGAGATAGACAACCGCGGTCATCAACGTAACGACGCCCCAGACCATATGTGCGGTTCGTAGTAACACCTGTTGCAGGGAATCCATCACAGCGACGTACCCCACCTGTGCCAGACCAAATTTCACAACCCAGGTTCCCAGGCCAAGCCCGACCTGTCCGAAACCCACCATCAACAGCACCAGGGCTCCCCGCCGCAACCAGCGACTCTCTGCCCGCTGGGCCATAATCGCATTCGCCACGACCAGCAACAGTGCCAGGATCCCCAGTCCCAGATGCTCGTGAAGTCCACGTCCCTGATGCCGGATCATGCTTCCGAACAGATATTGCATCACCAGGACCGCCATCAGAATCAGGGCGAATCCTTGAAATTTCCCCATTCGCTGTGAGCGATTGGAATTTTCCGTTACAGCGAACCATCCGGTGCTGGTGGAAACGGCCAGTGCCCCCATGAGTGAAAAGACAATCGCTGCAAAGATGCCATGCAGCATGGCCAGTCCCCGATCATTCAACTGAACGCGAAATCCTCCGAGGATTCCCTGGCAGATCACCCCCAGCAGAATTCCAACGGCCAGTCCGCGGACCCATTTGCGCTGATCCAGGCAAAATGTGCAGATCACCAGGCCGATCGACCACATGCCAATCAGCATCCCGGCGAGCCGGTGGCCATGTTCCAGAAACTTGTTCCAGTTGACGGCGTAATCTTTTAACCATGGATAGGTCACCATCAGGTATCCATCCGAGGTGGGCCAGTCGGGAAAAGCCATTCCCGCGTGTTTGGTTGTCACCAATGCGCCGAATGTCAACGTCACCAGCGCCACACAGATTTCGCTGATGGCAATTCGATGCAGCAGGGAAGAAACCTTGGTTGTCATTTTGCAGAAGCGCGACCGCGCGGCAGCGCGTAGGGAACAAATGTCATCAGGATGGAAATAAAAAGGGGAAAACGGCCTGTTTGTCGGAATCCATCAGTCTCGAACTCCGAAGAAATGGCCTTCAGAAATTACTGATCCGCAGGGGGCTCCGGCTTTTTCGGTCGGACCACGGGAGGTTCCCATTGCGGCCAGAAATCGCTGTCATGATCGGGATCGGAATACTCATACGGGCCGCGATACACAATGGGCGGAATATCGAAGTTTCCATGTCCCGGAGGAGAAGGGGCGGACCATTCCAGACCATTCGCCCGCCAGGGATTCCGCCCCGCAATTTTTCCGTACAGGCAACTCCACAGGAAATTGCCAATCAGAATAAACTGGGCAAATCCCATAATGATCGCGCAAATTGTCATGAACTGGTTCAGTGGCAGAAGGTGTTCAAGATAGGGATGAAGATAGGGGTCAGCATAGCGCCGCGGCATCCCGGCAATTCCCAGAAGATGCATGGGAAAAAATGTTCCATTGAAGCCGATGAACGTCAGAAAGAAATGGATTTTCCCCCAAGTCTCATTCATCAGCCGCCCGAACATTTTGGGAAACCAGAAGTGGATCCCCCCGAAAACGCAGAACAGCGTGGCCCCGAACAGCACGTAATGAAAATGGGCCACGATGAAATATGTGTCGTGGATATAAATATCCACGGGAACGGCCGCCATGAAAATGCCGGACAGCCCCCCCACGATGAACATCGAGACAAAGGCAACACAGTTCAGGAAGACACAGTTGAATTCGGGACGCCCGCCCCAGATGGTCCCGATCCAGTTGAACACTTTGACTGCCGACGGAAGGGCAATCATGATGGTGGAGACCATGAATGTCATTCCCAGAGCGGGATTCATCCCGGAAATGAACATGTGATGTCCCCAGACGATGAATCCCAGACCGGCAATGGCGGCCAGGGAATAAACCATCGGCTTATAACCGAAAATCGGACGACGACACGTGCAGGAAAGCATGTCGGAGACCATCCCCATGGCGGGAAGCACCATGATATACACAGCGGGATGGGAATAGAACCAGAACAGATGCTGCCACAACAGCGACTGCCCTCCGCCCAGCGTGGGTTCCGCATTATTGACGACAAGCCCTGACGGTACGAAAAAGCAGGTCCCCAGCGTATTGTCCATCATCAGCATAAAGCCCGTGGCTGTCAGCACCGGAAGGGCAAATGCCTGAAGAATGGCGGTGATGAACATGGACCAGATCGTCAGTGGCATCCGGAACAGGGTCATTCCGGGAGCCCGCATGTTAATAATCGTGGTCATGTAATTGACCGATCCCATCATCGAGGAAACTCCGACGCAGTTCACCGCCATCAGCCACCAGAACTGTCCCGCTTCCGATCCTGGAGAAGCCTGTTTCAACGCCGACAAAACCGGATACGAGGTCCACCCCTGGGCGGATCCGCCATCCATGCCTCCGCGAACTCCCGAAAGTTCCCCTCCCAGTCCCAGGGCCATCGCAAAAAAGAAGGCCGTGGGAAGCATCAGCCAGAAGCTCAAGGCATTCAACAAGGGGAATGCCATGTCATCGGCCCCGATCATCAGCGGGATGAGAAAGTTGCCAAAGGCTCCCGCCAGCACCGGAATGATCACCAGCCAGATCATGACCGAAGCGTGCATCGTGAACAGCATGGTGTAGAATTCCGGGGAAATCTGCCCCCCCATGCTGATGTTCTTGGCCACCAGGTGTCCGAAAATCGGCACCTGTTCCCAGGGAAAGGCCAATTGCCATCGGACCCCCAGCGCCAGGGCTCCCCCGACCATCAGCATCACAAGATTGAACAGCAGAAACTGAATTCCGATGACCTTGTGATCCGTGGAAAATTTGTAGACCTGTTTCAGGAGCGCAAGCCTGTCAATCCCGTCTTCGGCAGGTTGATGGCTCTGGGCGCCGGCATCATGTGTGATTGCGATTGAGCTCACGATTTCACCTCATTCACGCAAACCAGAAAGGGTCGCGAAGTATTACTCGTCTCCGTCGTCCGCTTTCTGCTGGACGCCATCGTAATTCTGCTGACTGTGCAGATTGCGAAGATAATTCAAAAATCCCGCATCCGATTCCGCCACGAATCGAGCTTTCATTTTATAATGCCCCCATCCGCATAATTCGGCACACAAGAGCGGATAGGAACGGATGTGTTCCGCTTCAAACCAGACCGGAATGACGAGACCTGGCACGGCGTCCTGCTTCACCCGCAGGTCGGGCAGAAAGAACGAGTGCTGGACATCCTGGGTTTTCAGATTAATCATGACCGGGGCATTTGCCGGAAGGTGCAAGTCATTCACAGCGTACAGATCCGTTGGCTGCGGATCTTCCTGCAATGGGAGCAGGTTTCCTTCCGCATCAAACCCCGGATAGCGAATCCGCCACTCAAACTGTCGGGCAGTCACTTCCGCCAGGGCAATGCTGTCGCGGGCGGTCCGTTTCTGATGCAGGCGTGCCAGCACGGATTCCATGTCTTTTTTCGGAAAGGCATCTTTCACCCGGTATTCGGCCCAGACGTTGAGCTGGTACAAGGCAATGAATAACAGCACCAGTGCCGGAACCGTGCTCCAGATCACTTCCAGTTCGTGGCTGCCGTGAGAGAACCAGGTTTTTTCCTGAACGTCCGGATCAGTCCGGCGGGCTCCCGTGAACAGGACATAGGCCAGCCCCACTTGCGTTCCCACAAACGTGATCGTGGTAATCACCAGGATCATGTAAAACAGGTCATCAATCCGATGTCCCAGGGGGGAAGCTGCGGGTCCGGGAAGCCACCAGCCCATGGAAGGAGCGATGGCGCACAACACGACGGCCACAAGTGGCCAGAAGGCAAAAAATACGCACCAGAACCACTTCACGACGATCACCTCGCTGGAGGAGTTTGTTATTTAATGGCAACTTCTTTTTCCGCGGATGCCGGATCTTCGGCCTTCTGCATTCCGGAACCCGCCTGTTCGGTCTGGAAGGGGACGCTATAAATGAAATTCACAATGTCCCAGATATCCTGATCCTTGAGTTTGGCCCCGAACGCGGGCATCGGGGTCCCTTTGATGCCGGCATGAACGCGCGAGTACAAATCAATGGGCCGCCGTCCGCCACGATAAATCCCGGTATGCAGATTTCGTGGCTGAATCGGATGACCCCAGGCATCATAGAGACCCGGTTCCACGTTTTCCTTGCCGGTTTCCAGGTCCTTCGTAATGGAATAGGTTTGTGGGCCATCGCCATAACCCGCATCGCCATGACAGGCGACACAGTTCAAGTCTTTGGAGAGATACAATTCCCGCCCATGGGCAATGGACCGGGCATCGTAAGCCACTCGGTTTTCCTGGGGAGCCAACCGGGCTTCGGGAGTCTGGGAACTGGTCCATCGGCTCACCATCAATTCGATCATGCTGTCGAGTTCTGACTGCATGTCCTCCGGGTCATTCACCGCTGTGACGAAGTCTTCTCGAATACTGGCGTAGGTCTCATAATCGGTCTCACCGGCTTTCTTCTTTTCCAGGCCGTCTTTCACTCGTTCCGCCACGGATTCTTTGGAATAGTCGTCTGAGAGGAAGCGGACCAGTTGATATTCCGTCTCGCCCCGCATGGACAACCACAACACATACTCGATGATCGATTCACTTTCATCGGGAGTCAACAACTTGAAGGAAGGCATATAAGTGCCGGGGATGCCTTCTTCGACGGTCCGCGCCAAATCTTCACGGCTGGCCCGTTCCTGGGCTTGCGTTAACGTAAATTTGAAAACCCCTTTCCGATAATCGCGGGGAAGCGGGTTAAGATATTCCGCGGTCGGACCGTTGCCGTCTCCGGAAACCCCATGACAATGCTGGCAATGCACCGCGTACAAATGCCGTCCACGCACCAGAACCTGTCCGGGGCCGACGACAACTGTCGTTCCCGCTTCCGGCGGATCCTTCAGTGCCGTGACCAGCGTGGCGGTATGCGTTTTTTCATCCCAGTTCCGAATCCAGCTGCTCCCCTGATTTTTCAGGGGACCACTGGTCCACAGCAGTTCGGTTCCAGAGGTGATTTCCTGGTGCGGCTCGGAAAGTTCGAGAACAACCTGATGATCCGTTGCTTCCGTGACTTTGCCGGTCGACAGGTGTTTTTTGACCGGGAGACGGTCCCACACAACCATCTCCGTGGGCGTTCCGTAATATTCCTTCAGGACAGTGCTGACATAGTTCTGAGCATATGGCTCCAGCCTGGAAAATTCTTCCCGAGGGGTGAAGTCCAGTTTCCCGCATCCGGAGAAAAGCGTCAGTCCCAGGCAGAATATCCCTACGAGGCATCTGAACCCCGAGCGAGAGATTGCCGGGGCCATGGACGCGGCTTCCATGCCGGCGGACACTTTTTGATCGTGAATAAAGGTTCTCACGAGAAAACCTCAACCTCGTTAGTGACTGCGTCACGAGGACGCATGGATGGCACAATGAATTTGCATCCCGGATGCAACAGACAGAACAACCTGTAAAGCTGCGCAAATGCGGAACATAATTCAACTGATGAAAGTGAAATCCTCATTTTTTGGAGTCGTCCGTGGAGGGAGTCTCCTCTTCGGAACCTGCTGGCGCGGAATTTGCCTTCTCAGTGGAAGAAGATGTTCCAGCCTCGATGGCTCCACTTTTGGTGGCTGTAATTTTCACGTCGCTGGCGGATTGAACTTCGGTCGACTCGTGATGTGGAACTGGTGTACATCCGACCATTCCCAAGAGAACCATTCCCCCAATCGCTGAGACAATCCACTTCTTCCGCTGAAACATATCCGCTCTCTCAATTCGCACGTCCGAGGAATGCTGCGCCGGTCGCTTTTTCGGAGCCGGACTTTTTTATCACTTCCGCCGCGCTTTCCGTCAGAAATACTGATGATGACTGTTCGAAGTCCTTCCCTCTCCCTCTTTTGTTCCCGACGATTTTCATAATGGCCGGGAACGATGAGAGCTTTCCACCTGAACGAACACAAGTTCCATGTTGCCCCCTCATTTTGCGAGCAGACCCTGGAGCCTGCAGCGACAACTCGGGAATCTGCCTGGAGTTGGTAAAACCTCTATTTTGTCGCCAGAGAGGCGGCATTGACTTCAAAATTCTTTTCCACAACTCCATTCGCCGGAACGTCGACGATCAATTTCCCTTCAATCCTGCCGGCTTTTTCGTGCCAGAGAACGAACTCCATTTTTCCTGCGGGAACGCTGGGAATTTCGAATGTTCCATCCGCTTTTGTCAAGGCTGCCCAGGGATGGTCGACGGCCAGCTGATACGCCTGCATCCAGCCATGGAAATCACATGCCATGGGAATTGGAAACCGTTCCGGACGTTTGTATTGGGTCAGGACTCCAGTGGTATCGCCTCCGGGAATCGTGGAGTTGAAACTCATGGCCACGCCGGTCAGTTTGACGTTGTGTGCCACCGGATCGGTATTGACCATCTTGAGGGGTTGTCCCACGCGGATAATCGACACATGCGGAACGAATTTACATCCACTCTGGTCGATCACGATCGGTTCCGTCGGCGGAGCGGGAACATCGACATTCGGCAGCTTGCTCAGAAAAACGAAAACATTTTCCAGCCCGCTTCCGTCCCCAACGATGACGGATTCATTCGGAACTGGTTTCACCGCACAGATGGCATCCTTGACCTGCTGCCCCTGGGCCACTAACGGGGGCAGCGCCGGTGGCATTCCGCTCACTGTCACCCGCCCTTTGAATGTCCCGAACGTTTCAATTTTGGCGGCTTTAGATTCGGTTGAATTTCCGGACGATTCCTCGTCCTGGCTGGCTTCCGTCAACAGTTTGACGCGGACGTAACTTTCTGCCCCACCGCCCATTCCTTCACGACGGCCTGACTTGCCGCAACTGCTGCACAACAGAAGACAGCCGGCCACCAGCCAGCATGTGTGACGTTTGCTATTCATGAAAAGGCTCATTTCGCACCTCCATCCGTTTTCGGTGCGGGTGTTGTTGCACTGGAAGCAGCGGCTGGTTCCGCGCCGGGAGTTCCGGGAGGATTGTAAGTTGTTGGTCCCAGAGATTCGATCAGCCGGGTGTAATTGAACAAGGCATCGACCGTGGATGCTTCCTGGCGGAGGTTATTTCCGTGGAACAGTTCCGCCATGGCGGACTGACCTCCCGCTGGGAAGTTCTGCGGCATCGACGTATAAGGCAGAATCCATTTCGGATTGTGAATCCAAACTTTCGCATAATCGGGACGGATCCGACGTTCGACCCGCTGGAGATTCGGCCCCCGTTTCACCTGGGAGGGATCCGTCTCCGTTACCATGTTGCCGCCGACCGAATGGCATTTGCGACAGAGCGGGCCGTTCAGCACCAGCCAGGAAGCGTTGAGGACGTTTTTCTCCTTCGCATCCGGATAGTCTTTTTCGTATTCCGCTTGCTCAGCCTGCTGGTATTCCGCCTGATGCTGTTGAATCAGCTGATAGGGATAGGCGGTTCCATCGACCGCAGCAAAGTAATTAGCCAGGGCCTGTGCTTCAGCATCGCTCATATTGAAACGGGGCATCCGCAGGACGGTGGTGTATCGCAGTTGTTCCGGGTTCTTGAGGAATTGATAGAGCCATGGAGTCTGGGCCTTGGCTCCTTCCCGGTACAGCGGCGGCGGCGCGGCCTGCCAGGCTTCATTAATATCCTTGACGCCTCGTTCCTTGCCCGGCAACCGGGGAATCAGCCATTTCGCGAGATCTCCGCCACGACCTTCTCCCATGGAGTGAATGCTTGTGGCTGCAATAGGCATTGGCTGTCCGGGCATCAGTGTCTGCTCTTCATTCAGCACGACGGCGTCCCAGAGAACGAACGAATAGAGCTGATCTTCCGGATCATCTTCCGGGTCGGGGAACTGCTGGGCATAGCCGGTGGCGCGCATGATCGGTTCACCCGAGGGAAGTTTCCGTCCGGTGAGTCCCTTCATGGGAGGCTTGAGTTTTTTGAACAGTTCGAAGAGCGGTTGATCGCTTTCCGCGAGGGGAGGAGCCTGGATTTCATCCAGATCCACGCCGAATTCCCAGACCGGCATCTCCACCATGTGGCAACCGGTGCAGTTGAATTTTGCCAGCAGCCGCTCCCCTTCGATTTTTGCTCCTGCCACGCCATCCGGCCGATACAGAAACTGGGGGGCGGGGGGATCTGCCACGAGTCCCAGGACGAACGTGGAAATTGCTTCAATCTGTTCCGAATTGAAGGGGAATTTGGGCATTCGCAGCCGTTCGTCCCATCCCTTGGTTTCGGTTTTCATGTAGTCGTAGCTGCGGGGATCACGAAGTTTCTGCCACAAGAACCCGGCCCGTCCATGACTGATGACGCTCTCGTAAAGATAGGCATCATCCAGATCCTGCTGATTGACCCCTTCATTGCCAGCCTGAGCGTGTTTCACGACACGGGCCAGTTTCTCCTCGGTGCTGCTCCCGTCCGGTTCCCCATGGTGATGCAGGAACTCATGAATGTGCTCATAGGCCAGCTTGGACGTGTCTTTCCGTCCCCAGTCCTGCAATGCGGTTCCGATGGGGCGGGCGGTTTCGAACTCCGGAATATCGTGGCAGCCGTAGCAGCCGTATCGGGAGATTGTCCGCCGGCCGACATAGATCATCTTTCGATGTTCCCATTCTTCCAGGGAGATTTTTTCATCCAGGCTCCTGGGGGCCAGTTCGATTTCATCACCTTTAAGAAATTCCCGGGGCGATTTGCCTTCCGCGTACATCTCTGCCGTGACGGGAAAACGCTGTTCTTCAAACAGGTCTTCCAACTTGGCTTTGGTGAGCGATTTGGAGAGATACAACCGGACGAGATCGTCCAGTGGCGAACTGACCTGGGTCCGGAACACCTGTTTCTGATTCAGCCGCACCACGGTCAATTCCACCGCGTCGCCGGATTTGAGCTTGTTCAGCAGTTCCTGGAACTGCTCCGGGGAGATGACGGCTTCATCATTCACAGCCAGAATGGCATCCCCCGGTTCAATCGGAGTTGCGATCCATTCTTCACCAGATTTCTTTTCCGCCCGGTCAGTGGGACTTCCAGGCATGGTTTCAATCACCAGGACGCCGCCGAAATTCTCTTTTGTGATTCCCTGCCGGCGGGCATCCGCTTCGGTGAAATTCTCCGCCAGTTCCACGCCAAGATAGGGTTTCGATTGGGCTAGTGCCGGGAATTTCGGTTCTCCAGCGTCTTTCAGCAGATAGGCGGCAATATCGGCTGCGGGATCAATTGTCGTCTCCCCGTCCTGATAAGGATCAAGAAACAGGTCCGGCATCCGGGTTCGGGGATGATAACGGCTTGGTTCCCGGATCCAGTTGTATAACCATTTGAAGCCCGCTTCTCCCGGACGCAGCTTTTCATGGATTCGGGAGAGTTCCGGACCGAAGGTGGAGTGAATGTCCTTGAATTCTTCATTGGCCCGGCTGTGGCAGGCCAGGCATCCCCGCTTGCTGAACAGTTCCTGTCCCCGTGCTGCGTCTGGTTTGTAGCCGGTTGCGGGGGAGTCGAGATTGAGTGGTTGAGATTTTTCGGTGAGGAACTGTGAAATTGCGGCCAGTTCAATGGGCTGAAGTGCAGCGGCCATGGCATCATGCTGGTTGCTTTGTCCGAAGAATTGCGGCATCCTCGTGGTGGGGCGGAAGCGTTTGGGTTCCGCCGTCCAGTAAGCAATAAATTCGGGAGCCACTTTTTCTTTAATGTGTCTCAACGAAGGGCCGACTTTGCGCATCCGGCCGGCAATCTGATTCGGATCGTTTTCGAACTTGGCGATTTCTTCCGCGGTTTGCGGCTCCAGTCGCAAATCAGGCCCGATGGGGCGTGTGCCGTCATAGCCGTTGATTTCGTGGCAGCCAAAACAGCCGTAGTCGCGGATCAGGCTGTAACCTTCAAACAATTTTGGCGCGGAATTGCCAAACTTGTCGTTCACTCCCAGTTCGACAACATTGTGATGGCATTTCAAGCAGCTGGATTCGATAAATTGCTTCGGGAACATGGGATATTCCCAGAAGTGATTCTTGTGCCAGTCATGTTCGGAGGCCCACTTGGCAGCGACCGCCGGGTCGCCCGCGGTATGTTCCGCTGTTTGAAATGCTGTTCCGGAACCATCTCCATCGTGGCAGATCGTGCAGCCGAAGGTTGTGACTGGATGGGGGCTGGTCGCGGTCAGGAACAGGTCCGCATTGGGATGTGATCGGAATGGTTCAGCGTATTCCGCTTTCGGATAGTTGGCGATATTGCCTGCTCCGAAATCGGAAATGTTCACGTGGCAGGTCCGGCAACGATCGACGCGGGAAACTTTCGCCATTCCCAGCGTCTGCTTGAGTTCGGAGGCCCAGTCATACTGGATTTTGAGATGCGGGTTGAACCCGTTGATAATGGGAAGTTCCTTGAACTTCCGTTTCCATGCGGCAAGTGTGTTGCTGGGGCGGAGAAGTTCTTTCTGTTCTTCCAGTGCCTGGACATCGGCCTGAGCCTTGGTGAGGTCCCCATTGGCTGTTTCCAGCCGTTCGCGGAGAGCAGTGAGTTCACTTTTCACGGCATTGTATTCCGTGACTTTCTGCTCGGACTGCAAGGCTTTTTCCTTGGCTTCTTCTTCCTTTTGTTTGAATGTCTGGTAATCCAGATTCAGTTTTTCTTCGGGAACTTCATCCCGGACGGAGATGTCGTAATCGGCGCGGGCTTTGTCGCGATAGGCGTTGGCGGCTTTGGCATCCCGGGCATAGATTTGTACGAGTCCCTGCAATTCGTTCAGGCGACGTTCCGTTTCGGAAATTTGCGACTGTTTCCCAACGACGTCGGCCTGTGCTTCCTGGACTTCCTTTTCGGCAGCCAGCACCTTGGCGCGATGGTCTTCGTTTGTGAACTTCGCCAGTTCTCGATCAAGTTTCTCGACACGCAGTTCTTCGGCTTGCGATTGATACACGCGCCACGAGCGGGATTCGTCCTTGTACATCATCAACAAGGTCGTCCCCAGCAGCACAATCGCGCTCACCGCGAAAATTTTGTGCAAACGAGGCAGGCTGTGCCAATATTCGTCTGTAGCTGGCATGGGTCGTGAGTGGGTTAGATATTAAAAAACCATTCCGGAATTGCGACGATATACTTTAATGTAAACACCCACCGCAGAACCATTTTCAGCGGCAGGGCAGCCATAAACAGCACCAGGTTCGCCAAAACCATATACCGGATGAACCCCATCCGGATAAAAAACTTCTTGAAGATGGTGACCGCCATCAGCGGCGGCAGCACAAACAGATAGACCGCCACCGCCAAAAGCCCCAGCCATTCCCGTTTTAAAATCACGGCAATCTGCGTGGCCAGACTGTCTCCTCCCAGCGGGCGAGGCAATGGCTGTTTGAGCCAGTCCAGCCAGAAATAGTCTGACAAATTGACGTTATTCAACACTTCTAATTTATGCACGTCCCAGTATTCATAAAGTCCGAACATATTCCAGTTCGGACCGCGAATGAACGTCCCCAGCACAATCATGGCGACCCATAACGGCAGAAAGCCAAACAGAAACGTAATAACGGCAAATTTCCGCTGGTTGAATGTGTAATATCCGTTCCCCGATTGATTGAAATCGATATAGGGAATGGCCATCAGCCCCACGAGAATGACGCTGGGAAGAACCACTCCTGCCATCCACGGATCGAAATACACCAGCATTTCCTGAAGTCCCAGAAAGTACCACGGTGCTTTCGAGGGATTCGGAGTCTTCACCGCGCTGGCCGGTTCTTCCAGCGGCGCGGGCAGGGCCACTCCCCACACAATCAGAAATGCGGCCACTAAAATCATGCAGATCATTTCTGAATAAACGAGATCCGGCCAGACCAGGACCTGGTCGCTCAGACTTTTCTCAGAGACCGGGAGTCCCTGGGCCATTCGCCGATCGTTTTCATTGGCTTTGTAAAAGTACAACCAGGTGAAGAAGCCCACCAGATAGAGCATCCCCACGATCGGCACATTATCCGGCTTGCCGACAATCTGGCGAAAATCGAAATCGGTCATGCTCAGTGCCAGAAACAGCACGCTCAGATTGAACAGGACCCAGGCCACGGTCGGTTGAACCCACCATGTCCGCAGCCAGATCATGGCGGCGAAGACCACAATCGAAAGCACGAAATAGCTGACGGGATTGGCGATGACCAGATTGACCGCATCTTTGAAAAACAGCGGCAGGCGGATAATAAATGCGGAGGCATCGCTGTTATAGGTCAGATGAGTCGCGGCCAGAAGGAACAGGAAAGCGGAAAAGATGGCCCACAGAAATGCCTTTGGCATATGCTCTATGCCCGCAAAACGGTGGAAACTTCCATCCTGTTTGAAGCTCCGGATGGTCCAGCCGAAATCCAGAAAGAACAGCAGCAGATACAGCCAGCCGAGCCCATGGATCACACCGATGGTCAGGTCGGGATGAGGATTCAGGGAATTCATAGTGCCTGTCTTGCCGTGCTGAATGTCTTGTTGAAGAAACTCACCGCAACGTTCAAAAATCCACTGACTGAGCCGGAAACAGTGATGGTTTTTGATCTGGCCCCATTACAGGGGCTGGCTGATTCCGCCGTCTTTGCGAACCCGCCAGAAATGAATGGCGATCAGCAAGGAGACCACGATGGGAATGGCCACGCAGTGCAGAATATAGAACCGGTTCAAGGTTTCCTCTCCGACGGTCCGGGCTCCCAGCAGGAGAAACCGGGCGTCGCTGGCGTTCGTAATCAGGTCATACCCCCCGATATTGAGTAATTGAAAACCGGGGCCCTCGTGACCCAGAACCGGCGTGGCCCGGGCCATGTTCGAACCGACGGTAATCGCCCAGATCGCCAGCTGGTCCCATGGAAGCAGATACCCCGTAAAGGAGAGCAGCAACGTGAGAACCAGGAGCAGCACCCCAATCACCCAATTGAATTCCCGGGGAGGTTTATAGCTTCCGGTGAGAAAAACCCGGTACATGTGCAGCCACACGGTGATCACCATGGCATGGGCTCCCCACCGGTGAATTTCCCGCATAATTCCAAGCGTATTGACGTCCCGCAGTGCCCGAATATCAGTGAAGGCCCACTCCAGCGTCGGCCGGTAGTAGAACATCAGCAGAACACCGGTCAGGGTTTCCGCAAGAAACAGGAAGAATGTAATTCCCCCCATGCACCACGTGTAAGAAAGGGCAATTCCCCCCTTCTGGGCGGAGACGGGATGCAGATGCAGGAAAAAATTCGTCAGCACCACGACTGCCCGGTTACGGCGGTCGTAAGGAGCAGGATGCCTGAAAACACTTCGCCAGAGCTGAGAATTACGTATGTATTCGGAGACCGACATCGCGCTGCCTTGCCCGGTGGTTCGAAATCTGTGAAACAGGAATGAAATCTGGAGATGGACGACGTGGATCAGGAATTCTGATAGTACGACTTCGCATCGCTCCACTGCCCGAGTTCTTCTTGAAACTTGATGCTCTTGTCGACTTCCAACATGCCGTCTTCCGACCGCCGCAAGCCAACCCGTTCCAAGGGACGCGGCGCGGGGCCTTCAAAGTTGATTCCGGTGATGTAGAAACCGGAACCGTGGCAGGGACATTTGAATTTCTGTTCCCCTTCCAGCCAGTTCGGAGTGCATCCCAGATGAGTACAAATGGAAAGCAAGGCATAGATCAAGTCCCGGCCGTCATACTGTGCGGAATGGATAATCCACACCCCCCGGCTCGCCTTGTATTTTTCAGAGACCGTCCCCGGAGGAAAATCCGAAGGAGGCCCGACCTTAAACTTTGAGGGAAGTTCCAGCACCATGTTCGGCATCATAAACCGGGCGATTTCCAGCCCCCAGGCCCCCGCAATCGCGGACATGGCCACCCAGGCCAGCACGAACGGTGAAACAGCAATTGCGGAGAGAGTTTGCAGTGCGGATCTTCGTGAAACCTTGCCTGCGGCAGGCAATTTGGGTTTCGCTGCAATCGGAGGCTTCACCGCAGCGACAGGTTTCCCCTCATCGGCAGCCTTCACCACCGCGACCATCTCTTTGAGTGGCGGTCGATCTCCGGCAGGGGCGGGTGTCGGGGGTGCTGTTTCCTTGGATTTCGGAGGACCGGCTGGGGGGGCTGCGGCCGCTTTTCCTGCTCTTGCCGCAACGAGAATATCCGCCGTGGACTTCGGAGCAGCGGCGGGAGTGGCCCCTTTTCCGGCACGTGCCGCAGCCAGGATATCGGCGGTTGATTTGGGCGGACTTGCTCCTCCTCCCGCCTTGGCGGCACGGGCGGCTGCCAGAATGTCTGCGGTCGATTTGGGAGCCGCGGAGGACACTGCCGGTTCTTTTTCCGTGGATTCAGGAGGAGGGGCAGCAGCAGTTGGCTCAGCAGCAGCTGGATTCTCAACTGGTGCCGATTCTAGGGCATCCCCGGCAGCAGCTTTTTTCTGCCGGGCCAAGGCCAGAATTTCCGCAGTCGTGAGTTTCTTCGGTTCCGTCATAATCCTGCGACTCGATTTGAGCGAACGGAACCGCCCGAAATGAGGTCGAAGGGCGGTATAAACGATCGGATCATGGCAAGTCCCTGAATTGCCAGCAAGTTAGACACGTAAGCAAGACTTGATTTCTCAGATTCCGGAAGAGACGGAATCCTGAAGCATCTGAAATTGAAATTTCCTGATAAAAACTCCAGAGATTTCACTTGGAAAACCTGGACTTTCCCTCAAGTTTCGAATTCCCGTTGCCGGAGAAGCGCGTTTTGAATTTCCGCGCGAACCGCAGCGTCAGATTCTTCGACTAAGTGTTGTTCAAGAATTTTCCGAGGCGCCCTCCCGGTCATTTCCCCGAGTGCCCAGGCTGCGGCAGCGCGAACCAGCGGAGACTCATCGCACATGGCTGCCGATAATGCGGGAACATGAGAATTCTCATGAGAATTGCCCATGGCAATGGCAGCATTCCGGGCCATGCCGATGCGGCCGGGACGAGAGAAGGGAGTTTTTCCAAAACATTCCTCAAATTGCTCTTCGGAAAAAGCGACCCATTCCTCCGCGGACGGAAGAGGCTGGCGTTCCGGACGAAATTCAAGTTGTGAAGCTCCCGGCGCCCGTCGATTCCAAGGGCAGACCTGCTGGCAGACATCGCAGCCGAAAATCCAGTCTTCCATTCCATTCCGCAATTTCAAAGGAACCTGCTGGTCTCGCAATTCAATGGTCAGATAAGAAATGCAACGGCTGGCGTCCAGCACGTAGGGTTCCGGAAAGGCGCCGGTCGGACAGGCTTCCAGGCAGAGCGTGCAGGTTCCGCAATGGCTCGTTTCGTGGGGCTCGTCCGCTGGCAGGTCGAGATCGGTGAGAATGGCGGACAGAAAGAAATAGCTGCCCTCCCGCTTGTTAATCAACATTGTGTTTTTGCCAAACCAGCCAATTCCCGCGCGGCGTGCCAGATCCCGTTCCAACAAGGGAGCGGTGTCGATGGCCATGCGCGTTCTGGTTCCAGGGCGATGTTGATGCAGTTCTTCCGCCAGCGATTTCAACGGAGCCCGCAGCAGGTCATGATAATCACCGGGTCCCTGGGCATAGGCGGCAATCTGGCCGGTGCCGGCAGGACGAAATGCCCCCGGACCATAATTCATCGCGGCCATCAGGATTGACTTGACCCCCACCTGCACTCCACTGGGATGTTCATAAGCCGCTGCCCGACGTGGCAGATATTCCATCGTTCCATGGAACCCGGCACGGAGCCAGTCCTGAAAAAATCCCAATGTGTCCGGACGCGCAGCAGAGGCCACTCCCAGCAGCGAAAATCCGAGATCCCGGGCACGCTGTTTGAGATGCTCCTTCAATTCGATATCGGTCAGCGGGGAAGGGAGCATGGGAGCAAAATTGAAAACATCAATGCTGAAATTACCAGAAATCATCAACGGCCAGGAGGGCCGCTTTCCCCTGTGTCAATCAGGCTTCAAAGCGGGCTTCATGGGCGATCGTGCCGTCCAGCAGCCGGGTCGTCAAAGTCAGCGTCTTCCCATCGCAATTACCTTCAATCAACCGGGCCCGGTCCAGTTGAGGGCCGCCACCGATCAACTGGGCAATCGGCTGGTCGGCGGTGGCGGGATACCAGGTTGCGCGATGTGTGTGCCCTGAGATCACGACTTGAACGCCACCGCGAATCAGCAGCGGCAGCCACGCTTCCCGGCAGACTTCCGAACAGAACCAGAAATCATATTTTGACGTGTCTTCGTGCCACCATAACGGAATATGGCAAAACAGCACCCGAAACGGCGCGGACTTGAACCACGGTTCTTCAATCACGTTCTTCAGCCAGGTCTGTTGACGGCGGCGCATCGGTTCAAATGCGGCCAGACCGGCGAAGACGTCGCGATCATCCGGCTTGTCTTCTCCGGTATCCATCACCAGCGCTGCCAGGGGACCGCTGCGAAATGCATAATAAAAACGGTCTTCCGGAGTTCCCGTGAATCGGTCCACGATTCGGGCTGCGGGACCCCTCACATCATGATTTCCGCGGGCATAAGCCAATGGCCAGCGGGCACTGATCTCCAGTTGCCCCGGGGAAAGATACTGCTCACGCATGGCGCGGGGATCATGCACATTATTTGTCTGGTCCCCATTCCACATCAGAAAATCGGGCTGAATGGCGGCTGTCTGCTGTTGCAGCTTCTGGATGGTTGCCTGGTGTTCATGCGTGTCGTTCCAGATCACGAAGCGTGTTGACGCCGCTGCGGGATTCAAGGTCTTGGCGATCTGAACAGGAGTCGATTCCACTGGCCCCTGATGGATTTTGTAATCGGTTTCAAAATGAATTTTACGGGCAATGATCCGGTAACGGAGGACCTGATTGGCCGGCAGCGGGGGAAGCACGAATTTCAAAACGTTGTCGTCGTAGGGCAGCAGCCCATGTGATTCGTGGTCGATCCGTCGAAATGGCTCCTCGCCGACAGCAATTTCCAGATAGCCACTTGCAGGGCCATTCACCGCTTGCAGAATGCTTAAGGATTCCGGAGCCGGACCACTCAAAACCGGGGCGCCGAAGAAGACCCCCGACATGTTATCGGATTGCGATGTGTTTTCCGCAGCATCCGCAGTCTGGAACTTCAGTTGCGAGGAAAGACCAATTCCGACGGCACCGGAGGCCAGAAATTCTCGTCGCTGCATGGTTCAATACTTTCCGCGGGTTATTGTGAGTGGTGGGTAACGGGCAAGGATGTGAAGCCAGACTCAGAGGCAGGGAGTCCGTATTCCCTGGTTCATACCTCTTGAGCTCTCTCCACGATAGATCAACGACATCATTTCATTTTTCATCATGCAAATCCGTTCCGTTTCCTTGGAGATTACCAGATTGGATAAAGATAAGGGGGGCTTTCGAGGATATTTTTGCTATTCTGTCTCCACGGGAAAAATGTGCAAAGTCTCTCCTCTGCAAATGCGAAACAAGGAAGGTACTGCCGTGTTCATTCGTCAATCGGCATTCGCGGACGCACTCAGCGAGACAGGACTTCCCGTGGGAATGGCGACCGGCAATGCCTTTGCCACGGAGCGCGGGTCCGTTTATCTGGGAATTGATCCCGGGCTGAACCGGACGGGGTATGCACTCCTGCGCCGAACGTCCTCTCGGCCAATGCTGCTGGAGGGGGGCATTATCAGTTCCCGCCGGGAGACACCGCTGGCGGAACGGATCTTGGAAATCGGCTCGGGAATCCGTGAACTGATCGAGGAGTTTCAACCGGACGCGGTCGCCATTGAACAGGTCTTCTCCATGGCCCGCAATCCCAAGTCCGCCCTGCTGATGGCTCACGCCCGGGGGGCAATTCTGTACGCGGTCTCCAGTATGCAGCGACCACTCGTTCACTACACCCCTCGGCAGATTAAGAAACTCCTGACAGGAGCCGGCACTGCCAGCAAAGAACAGGTGCAGGAAGCCATTCGCCGTGAACTTGGATTATCGGAAATTCTTGAGCCAAACGATGTTGCGGACGCCTGTGCAATCGCTTTGTGCCACTATTACAGCCTCCCCATGCCCGGCCTGGCGGCTTTTTCCGTTCGATAGAGACAGGAACGCAACAGGCTGGACATTTCTGCCAGAGAGAGCTGTTCCGGGAGATGCTCCGGTGGGCGGGACTTCGAAGAATCGGCCAAAATCACTGTTCGCCAGTCTCGCATTTTCACCAGAGACCCGATATTCTTCCCCATTCGTCCACGGACCGGGATGAAATACGCTGCGGGCTGTCGTTGCGTATTGTCATGATAGATAAGAAGTTGATCAAAAAGAGCGATTCAAATCATGTTCGCAATCATTGAAGAAAGCGGCCACCAGTTGCGAGTGGAAGAAGGCCAGATTTTGACGGTCGACTTCCGCGAAGGGGCTGAAGTGGGACAAAAACTGACGTTCGACCAGGTTTTGCTGGCGAATGGCGGCGGAGCCAGTGTCATTGGAACTCCCATTATTGATGGAGCTCTGGTGGAAGCAGAAGTGATTGACGACACTGTCAAAGGACCAAAGCTGGAGATCCAGAAGTTTCGTCGCCGCAAGAATTCACGTCGCCATACCGGTCATCGTCAAAAATACACGGGCGTGAAGATTACCGCCATCAAGGTTCCCAATCTGGAAGTGGCTGCGAAAGAGAATGCCGCCGCTGAATAAGATTGCGGGCTTGCGATTCCGTCAAGCTTTGCATGAAACGCTGTCCTTGAAAATTGCCACGAAAACTGGCTGGTTATTCGAAGGGCAAGGTGTGGCCCTTTTTGCGAATGGCCGGGCATTTCGGAAGGGTTGGTCCGCCGTCTTGCGAAGAAAAGAGCGCTTTTCCGGCGTTGCGTGAGGCTGGCAATCGACGGGGGAGAGTGATATGACACGTGCTGGAGCCGTTTGCTCAGAGCTCGATTCCATTTCACTTTGAACGTTCTAAGGTTTTCAGGTTTTGTCGAGTTTCGCGTGAAACTTTCGTGAGCAGATTTGTTCCGAAACGAAACCGTTCAATTTCTTTTTTTGCAGAAAGCCAGGGAGACGCGATGTCATTCCACGTTGGTGAAGCACTGGTGGGTGAAGGCAATGAAGTGGCCCATATCGATCTGCTGATCGGTGAGAAGAGCGGCCCGGTCGGGATTGCATTTGCAAATGCCCTGGCCACGCAATCGGCAGGACACAGCAACCTGCTGGCAGTGCTGACTCCCAATCTGGCTGTGAAGCCCGCCACGGTCATGATTACCAAAGTGACCATCAAAGGAGCCAAGCAGGCTGTCCAGATGTTTGGTCCCGCCCAGAAAGCGGTTGCGGATGCTGTCGCGGACTGCCTGGAAGCCGGCACCATTCCCCAGGACCAAGCCGACAAGCTCTGTATCGTCTGCGGCGTGTTCATCCACTGGGAAGCCAATGACGACAAGAAGATCTATCAGTATAACTACGAAGCCACCAAGCTCTCCATCGAACGCGCCATGAAAGATGAGCCCAGCGGGGATGAAGTCCTTTCCAAGAAAGGGGCTTCGCAGCATCCTTTCTTCAATAAAGGCTGATTTCCCAACACCGGAATGGCCGGAAACAGGAAGATGTCCCGCCCAGGCCGGGCACCGCCTGACGATCAGTAGCGTCGACAGGTCAGCTGGCTGAAAGCAGGAAGATGACCCGGAAATGCAGCGGAAGAGGCTCCGTTTCTCCGTTGCACTCCTGAGAAAGTGGACTGAATGAAGCGTATTCTGATTCAACTCGATCCGGACCCGCTCGCTTCTACTTTTGACCGTGTGGTGGCGATCGATGTCGGTGTCGAAGAACTCTTCAGCTATGGCGGGGTCACGCCGGAAAATGCCGTTCCGCTGGTGCATGGAGCCATGTTTACCCGCACTCCCAAGGAACTGGCAAATACGGCGATTTTTATTGGCGGAAGTGATGTTCAGGCAGCCGAGAAAATCTTCTCGAAGGTGCAGCAGACATTCTTCGGCCCCATGCGGGTCTCCGTCATGCTTGACCCCAATGGATCAGCCACAACCGCAGCAGCAGCGGTCAGATGTGTGGCCAGCCATCTCTCGTTGAAGAATCTGGACACACTGATTCTGGGGGGGACCGGTCCAGTGGGACAACGCTGCGCCCAGTTGCTGGCGGCACAGGGGGCGAATGTCCGAATCGCGTCCCGAAGTCTGCCCCGGGCCGAAGCGATTGCCGCCACGATTCGCAGCACCGTGGACGGAGCGCATGTCATTGCGTGCGAATGCTCCGATGAAGGACTGGCTGCCGCTGTGGATGGTGTCTCTCTGATTCTGGCGGCCGGGGCGGCAGGAGTGCAGTTCCTGAAAGCTCCCGAGTGGCAGGAAATCGAGACCTTAAAAATGGCCATCGACCTGAATGCGGTCCCTCCGCTGGGTCTGGAAGGGGTAGAAGCCACCGATGCCGGTGTCTCCCGGGGAGAAGTCATCTGCTACGGCGCCCTGGGAGTCGGCCCGATCAAGATGCGGATTCATCGAGCGGCACTGGAAAAACTCTTCACCGCCAATGACCTGGTACTCGACACAATGGCGATTGGAAGGATGAAGGATGAAGATTTGTAGAGTGCGGTGAAGGTCGGCGAATTGGAAACCAGCGTCGTTTGTCAGGGAATTGCTCCCTCAGAGAGGACCCGACCGCAGCCCACCGGGAGGGGAGCTCAGATTTGTAGGGTGTGATCAAGGACGGGATGAGAGAGTTTCCTGGCAAGATGAACGTCACTCAAGACGGGACTTTATTCCCCGGTTTGACCGTCCGCAGACCCACCAGGAGTGGAGCGTCCCTCGTTCGGTGGGGTCAGCGGCCGTTCTGATTCCAGATGAAACCGCGTTCCGGCAGAACGTCTGATTTGCAGCAACGCTCTCCATCCGGCCTCGACCACACCCTACAACCGATTCGGCGGGGGAACGTCATGTGATGCATGGCCCGCACTCCCTGGCCAGTTCCCGCTCATCTCTCATCAGAATTCTTGCTCTTACTCAGTCTTTCTTCTCAGCGCTCTCTGCGTTTCAAAAATCCCCCCCGCCGTGCTTGCTGTGCGTTCCCTTTTCTGAGTGGCAGGCGTTCTTCAAGTCCGTGCGGTCAAGGCCGGGACGAGAGATTCTCCTGACAGGATGAACGTCACTCAAAACGGAACTCCCCATCCCCCGTTTGACCGTCCGCAGACCCACCGGAAGTGAAGGATGAAGACCGTAGGGTGTGGTCAAGGTCGGCGAATTGGAAACCAGCGTTGTTTGTCAGGGAATTGTCCCCCAGAGAAAATCCCGACCGCTGACCCACCGGGAGTGGAGCGCCCCCCGGAAGGCAAGCATCCCCGTTCGGTGGGTCAGCGGCCCGGTGAATTTTCAGACGAGACCGCATTCCGGCGGAACGTCTGACTTGCAGCAGCCCCCTCCTTCCGGCCTCGACCACACCCTACGAACTGCCTGACCTGCGGAACTGTTTCCAATCCCCGCCGGACAGCGCTTCGGGCGTTACCTGAAGTTGACGGCTCTTTGAGTCCGATTGTGACGATTTTAGTGAAAATGGGGGTTTTGACGGTTTTTTCAGCCTCCGGCACCTTCTGTGCATTGTGATTCCCACGTCACGCTAGGCCTGGCGTGGAACCGGGATGTCGTCGTCTGCAGCGAAGGCATCTCAAAACACATCACATAGAATGAACTTGGAGAAATTTTATGAACCTCGTGAAACAACTGTTGAACGACGAAGCAGGTTTCGTCGTTTCATCCGAACTGGTTCTGATCGGCACGATTCTGGTGATCGGCATGATCACCGGCCTGACCACCCTGCGCGATGGCATGATTCAGGAACTGGTCGACCTGTCGGCTGCTATCGGCAGCTTGGAACAAAGTTATCGCTTCAACAGCGCGGTCGCCCACACTTCTGCTACAAATGGATCGTCCTACACGGACAATACCGATTATTGTGAAACGACTGGTAATGGAAGTGATACTGCTGCTGGAACCGCTCCTGGTTGTCTCGTGATCACAACTGCGCCTCCTACCACTGGAGAAGGTGCACCACTTCTCTAATGTTTGCTGATGACCGTTCGAATCATCAGTATTCGTGAAACCTTGCCTACTGGCTGCTCAGACGCTTGTGAAGACCATAATTTTGATTCTCCACAAGCGTTTTCTTTTCCTGCGCCAAAGTTGACATAGTTGCACGAATATCTTGTTGCAGTATCGCCTATTTGGGGGAAGGGCAGCAAATCTGACCCAAATCTCCCAATTATAGTCAAAGATTAATTGCCAGCTAAAATTATCAGTCATTACCGGAGAACTTTGATGAATCTTATGAAGCAATTGTTGAACGACGAAGCAGGCTTCGTCGTTTCATCTGAACTGGTGCTGATCGGCACGATTCTGGTGATCGGCATGATCACCGGCCTGACCACCCTGCGAGATGGTGTCATTCAGGAACTAGTCGACCTGTCGGCTGCTATCGGCAGCTTGGAACAAAGTTATCGCTTCAACAGCGCGGTCGCCCACACTTCTGCTACAAATGGATCGTCCTACACGGACAACCAGGACTATTGTGAAACGACTGGCAATGGAAGTGATACGACTGCTGGGAATGCTCCTGGCTGCCTCAACCTTGCAACAGCTCCTTTGACAACAGGTGAAGCAGCGATTTTGGTTGTTCCTGTCCCGTAGCAAGCATCGATCAGGCGCCGCCTGACACGCTCTGCTAACGACGATGAATTATCCGCCCCTCGCAACGCATCTCGCATTGCGGGGGGCTTTTTGCATCCCGTTCGTCAGGCACTGCCTGACGCAAATAGGACGTCGTTTCCGATTTCACATCGTTCCCCGTCATGCGATGCCTGACCTCACATAAGATGTGTAGGGTGTGGTCGAGGCCCGGAAGGAGAGGGCTGCTACAAATCAGACGTCCTGCCGCAATGTAATCTCGCCTGGAAATTCACCGGGCCGCTGACCCACCGACTTCACTCCGCCCGGCGACATTTATGGCTGTGCCGGAGGAGGTGGGGGGCTGGTCCGAAACGCATTTGCCAGGGGCCCCACCTGACCGGCGGGCGTCCAGTTCACCAGCGCCGGACTCCAGACGAGCGTCTCCGTTGTAATTCGTCCCGATTGAATTCCAGCAAGCAACTGCTGGGTGTCATACGGTCCCTGGCTTTGACCATTGACCGCCAGGTGCCAGACGTTGTTTTGTGGAACGGGAGGAGGCATTGCTCCCGCGCCAGGAGCCGGTGCGGTTGTGGCCTGGGCCATGCGGCTGGCCATGGCCATTCCCAATCCCAGCCCCATGCCTTCCGCAGCACTTCCTCCGCTGGGATTTTCGGCAGCGGCCGTCATGGCTTTCCCCATCTGGAACTGCTGATACTTGTTCATGTCTCCAATCACTCCCATGCTGCTGCGGGTGTCGACAGCCTTTTCGACTTCCTCGGGCAGGGAGACATTGACAATGAATAACTGGGGGATATCGAGGCCGTATTCATCATCGACCCGTTCCAGCACCATTTTGCGAAGTTGTTCGGACAGGTCCCGGTAATGGGCCGCGAGATCCATGGCGCTGATTTGCGAACTGCCAAGCAGGTCCGCAAATGCGGATGCAACAATTGATCGCAACAGTTCGTTGATTTCATCGACTTCGAAGCGGGAATCGGTGCCGATCAGTTCCTTCAGCAGAGCTTTGGGATCGACGGCCTTGATCGCATAAGTTCCAAAGGCCCGCAAGCGGACCGGTCCGAAGTCAGCATCCCGCAGCAGAATCGGATTGGGAGTTCCCCATTTCAGATCGGTAATCTGCCGGGTGCTGACAAAATAAACTTCTGCTTTGAAAGGACTGTTGAACCCGTATTTCCAGCCGGCAATTGTGCTGAGAATGGGCAGATTATCGGTCTTCAACGTGTAGTGGCCGGGTTGAAAGGCATCCGCGATCTGCCCGTTCAGAACAAAGACAGCCACCTGCCCGGGCCGGACGATCAATTGAGCCCCGTTTTTGATTTCGTTCTGGTAGCGGGGAAATCGCCAGGCGATGGCATGGCGGGAATCATCAACCCACTCGATGATATCGATAAGTTCATTTCGCAACTTGTCAAAGATTCCCATGGCTGTACCCCCTTTATGGTAAACAGTTCATGAAACAGTCGAGTGCCTGTCAGGGCTTGGATTTGGGATGCGTCAGCGCGAAGCGGCCCGTCGTTGCCGGGCCTGGGTCATGCTCCATCCGAATTTTTACTGTTGACAATGCACCAGAAATGGATTTGATTCCGCTGATCCTACCGATTCTGATCCCGCCACATCAATGACAGCCGTCCCCATTGTCACGGCACCAGACGATTTCGTAATGCGGAGAGCAGACTCTGGAATGCTATTCGAACAGGTTTGTATAGAGCTTTGAGCGGAAGTCCTGCCATTCCATGTGACGCTGGGTATCGGTCCCTTTTTCGACCAGTTCGCACGTCCATTCATCCATTCGCCGCAGGCGGTCGGAAAGCACATGGATGATATTAATGGCCAGTTTCAGCGCGGCGGAGGGATGATCGCTGGAAAGGTCGTCGTATTCTTCCCGCATCAGCCGCATTGTTTCCACATGGTCCACAGCCATGACTGAGGCGGAATGCGCGACGGAATGCAGAAAGGACATTTCTCCAAAGACATGTCCCGGTTCGAGAATGGCAAGCCGGCTTTCCGTGCGATGACCATGTTTAACGACTTCGCAAGTTCCGGACAGGACGACCCAGAGACCGTGATACTGCTTTCCTTCCGTGAGAATACCGTCCCCGGGTGTGAACCCTTCGAAGCGGACTCGCCGCAGGACAGCGGACATTTCATCGTGGTTGAGTCCGGTCAGCAGAGAACAACGCTCCAGAACATTCTGAAACCGGGTGATGATTTCCACGGGATCACGCTCGATCATAAATCAATGCCTTTCACAGGGGAAACCGAGGGCAAGAAACGGAAAAACGGCCCTCCAGTCTCTCCCTTTTTCCTTTCCTCGATTTCTCAGATTCCCGCCAGGACTGTGGCGCGGCCAACGCGGCCGATGCCCAGGACATAGGCTGCTGTCCGCAACGGAATTTTTTTCTCGGTCCCGATTTTCCAGACACGATCAAAACTTTCCGTCATGATTTGTTCGAGGCGTCGGCGAACTTCAGCCAGTTCCCACTTGAAATGCTGGCGGTTCTGGACCCATTCAAAATAACTCACCGTCACGCCGCCGGCGTTGGCGAGAATATCCGGAACGACAAGGATCTCATTCTTTTCGAAGATGGCATCGGCTTCGGCGGTTGTCGGATTATTCGCCGCTTCGATAATAATCCTGGCCCGGACGTCGTTCGCATTCTCTTTTGTCAGCACTCCTCCCAGTGCGGCGGGAATCAGGACATCCACCTCACTCGCCAGAAGCTGGGCATTGGTGATGTTCTCCGCTCCTTCAAAGTCCGCCACTTTGCCGGATGCGGCGGCATGTTCCAGCAGTGCGGGGATGTCGAGTCCTTCCTTTCGATAAACCCCGCCGTACTGATCCGAAATCGCGACGACTTTTGCTCCCTGGGCATGGAGATGGCTGGCGGCATGGCTGCCCACGTTGCCGAATCCTTGAATGGCGATCGTGGTCCCCTCCATGGATTTATCCAGGCGTCTTAATGTCGCCAGGGTGATGATGCCAACTCCGCGCCCGGTCGCTTCTTCCCGACCGTCGGCCCCGTGCAGTTCCACCGGCTTTCCGGTCACGCAGGCTGGATTAAAGCCGTGATATTTTTCGTACTGGTTCATGATCCAGGCCATCGTCTGGGCATTCGTTCCCATATCCGGCGCGGGGATGTCTTTGTCGGGACCAATCACTTCATGAATCTGATCGACAAATTTGCGGGTAATCCGCTCAATTTCGCGATGGCTGACTTTCGTGGGATCAATCGCAATTCCCCCTTTGGCCCCTCCATAGGGAATATTGACGACCGCTGTTTTCCATGTCATCAGCGAAGCCAGCGCCAAGACTTCATCTTCATCCACTTCCGGATGATACCGCAAGCCCCCTTTCATCGGTCCCCGGGAAGAATCGTGCTGAATGCGGAATCCGATATAGGTTGCGATCTGCCCGTCATCCATTTCCAGGGCGATCTGAACTTTCACTTCCCGCAACGGCGTACACAGCAGATTGCGCATGTTGTGCGAAAGTCCCATGACTTCCGCTGCCTGAGAGAAATAACGCTCCGCGGTTTCATTAGCACTCATAGCGAAAATCCTCATCCAGTCGAATCAACAGGCCATCAGTGATTGAATCTTAGGACACCATCGACATTCTGGCGATCCCTTTTTCAGGAGCCTTCCCGTAATCGCTTTGAATCTGTCGGATTCTTCATGCAATGACATGGCCGGTCACTGCCTGAATCGATTGCAGCGTGACATGGCACAGCCGTTCAATGAACGCGGCCGGCATGGCGGGAGCCGGCATCAGCACGACAACATCCTGCAATGGACGCAGAATCACGCCCCGTTCCCGCGCAGCCAGCGTGACCTGATGCCCCATCCGTTTTTCCGCGGAATATGGAGTCAGCGGATCCCGGTCGCGCACCAGCTCAATCCCCACCATGATTCCTTTCTGCCGGATCTCCGCCACGTGTGGATGATCCGCAAGCGGTTGCAGCAAGTGGGACATCAATGCGCTGTTTCGATGGATATTTTCCAGGAGCCGGTTGGTTTCAAACAACTCCAGCGAAGCCAGCGCCGCTGCACAGCCCAGCGGGTTTCCGGTGAACGTGTGCCCGTGAAAGAAAGTACGTCCAGCAACCGGGGCTCCGAGAAATGCATTGAAGATTTCATCCGTGGTGAGCGTGGCGGCCAGGGGGAGATAGCCTCCCGTCAGCCCTTTGGCCAGACAAAGAAAATCGGGCTGGACCTGCTCCTGCTCGCAGGCAAATAATGTTCCCGTCCGCCCGAAGCCAACAGCCACTTCATCGGCAATCAGCGGAATCCCGTATCGTTTCGTGACCGCGCGAACATGTTTCAGATATCCGGGGGGATGGACGAGAATGCCGGCTGCCCCCTGGACCAGCGGTTCCATGACCACAGCGGCAATCTGATCAACATGTTCCCCAATCACACGTTCCACCGCTTCAAAACATCGGGCCTGATAGGATTCAACACTCTCTCCGGCAGGTCGATACAGCGCCGCAGGCGATGGAACCGACAGTGTTTCAAAGAGAAGCGCGCCATAGAGTCGATGAAACAGTTCAATACTGCCGACGCTGACCGAACTAATCGTATCACCGTGGTACGCTCCGCCAATGGTGACAAAGCGGGTGCGAAGCGCGGTCTGGGAAACACCATTTTGCTGGTGGTATTGAAAGGCCATTTTCAGGGCGACTTCCACCGCCGATGATCCACTGTCGGAGTAGAACACGTGCGACAATCCGGCGGGCGCCCGGGCCACCAGCCGTGCCGCCAGTTCAATCGCCGGTGTCGACGACAATCCCAGCAATGTCGTGTGACTGACTTTTTCCAGTTGCCGACGAATCGCGGCATCAATTTCGGGAACGCGATGCCCATGAACATTGCACCATAAAGACGAAATTCCATCGAGATACCGCCGTCCTTCAATATCGATCAACTCGAATCCCTCCGCGGAGTCGATGATCGGAGGTTGTTCTTCTCGAAACGCCTGCATGGGGGCAAATGGGTGCCAGACATAATCCTCATCCCAGCGTCGCAGGTCTACAACTGTCGGCATCCGTTCTCCCTGGAGTAAATCTTCAGTCAATCTTCCGATCCTTTTTCCGATCAATGACAGGTCACTCGAGCAGCTTGTTGACCGGCTGCCCATCCGGTTTGACAGTTCAATTCGAAGTGACGAAACAAGGGGTTGGGGACAAAGAGAGATGGCGGATCAGGGGGCAGGGAAAAGCAACCACTTTCAAATGTTCATTTTTCTAGAGCGGAGTCGTGAATGGTGTATCACGTGGATCTCGATAAAACACAGGGAATTCAAGGCCGAGCGTGATAGAACAAAGACCAAACTGGTCTATCCTGTCACTTTCTGAAAATACCGGAACTCCTTCGTTTCCAGGAGGTTCCCATTTTGTCACAATCACATCAGGATCACCTTCAAGACTGGGACAGTGGCTCTGATCCGCTGTCAAGTATAACAAGTCTGTTTCCATTGGTGGTCCTTTGATTGGAGCATTCCCTGTGCGTGATTCGCTTCTTCGGCCAGAACGTATCTGGAAATTCGGGGTGATCCTTGGGGTCGTGTCCATTCTCTCTGGCATCGGTCACGGAGAGGCACCGTCTCAAACGCCGCCGGCACAGCCCGGAACAGCAGACAGCAGTACGCCTGCGAAGGCATCCGCAACATCCGAAAATGTACCGCAGGCAGCAGGCGTCATCGGGCTGGAACTGATCGACAGCTGCATTGAGAATGGGTCTCCTTTGTGGTACGAGGCGGGGCCCGGCGGAACAGTGCTGGTCTATCTGCAATATGATCTTGAGCGTGCCGCTCCGAATCGGGCTGCCGGACATTTCCACTTTCGAGTTCAAGCGCGTCCGGGGACGGAGCTGACGCTGGAACTGAAAAACCTTGATAATGTCTGGAATGGAAAATCGGGATCGGTCGCCCGGGAAATGGAGCAGTTTGTTACGTCTGAGGACGGGCAAACCTGGGAATCCCACCCGACTCTCCGTCCCGATGGAGAACGGGTGCTGTTGCCGTTGAAAATCACGGGGACACAACTTGATGTGGCCCGGATTGAACCTTATCGGCTTTCTGATCTGGACCGGCTTTTGCAGGAAATTTCTTCAAAGCCAGGTGTTCAGGTGCAGACCATTGGAAACACCGTGGAAGGTCGCCCGCTGGAATTGATCCAGATTGGCAGACGCGATGCTCCTTTTCGCGTCTTTTTACGAGCTCGGGCGCATCCCTGGGAGTCGGGTGGAAACTGGGTGGTCCAGGGACTGATTCGGCGACTGTTGCGAAATGATGACCACGCGCACAAATGCCTCGAACGATATCAGGTCACGATTCTGCCAATGGCCAATAAAGACGGCGTGGCGCGGGGACGAACCCGATTTAATGCGCAAGGGATGGATTTGAATCGAAACTGGAATGAACCGGCTGATCCAAAACTCGCCCCAGAAAACGCCGCACTGGAAACGTGGTTGCTGGGGGAAATCGAGCAGCACCGCCCACCCCATCTGGCGATTGAGTTACACAACGATGGCCGCGGTCTGCTGCATTTCAGCCGACCGACGGTTCCGGATAACGATCGCTATCTGTCCCGGATGAAAAGCCTGGAACAACTCCTGCGAATCCACTCGTGGTTTTCCGAAGGCTCCACAAAACCCTCTTTTAATAATCCCGGCACGCTGGGAGACGGCTGGTTGAATCGGTTTCAGATTGACGCCCTCGTGCATGAATTGAACGCCAATCGCATCGCCCGGATCGACCAGCCGACATCCGGAGCACTCTGGCAGCAATATGGTGAAAATCTGACGACGGTACTTTATGAATATTTCGGCAGCGTGAAGCCCTGATGCATTGATCCTTCCCTCATACAAACGCCGCTCTGGGGAACACTCTCCGGGGAACACGACATGATCCGTCCTCTTGCGGTGCATGATCTGGAAACAATCACGGGAATAAACGGACCGGGAATGCGGGGAGAAATTAATCCTTGGGATGCGAATCGTGTTCGGGGACAGGGTCTCCATCCAATTCGCACAAGGCATTATGGGCAGCCCGCTGTTCCGCAATTTTCTTGCTGGCTCCCCAGGCCGGGGAATAAGTCCGTTCTCCGACACGGGCCGCGACCAGAAAACTTTTGGAGTGATCAGGTCCACGTTCATCCAGCACTTCGTAAACGGGAGTTTCTCCGAACATCCGTTGCGATTTCTGTTGAAACAGACTTTTATAGTTGACTCCAACGGCCGATTCGGCGGCCCCATAGACATCATCAGCGATGACCCAGCGGACATAATCCCGCGCAGCAGCATAGCCTCCGTCCAGATAAATCGCGCCGATAATGGCCTCAAATGCTGTCGCCAGAATAGACGTGGGAATGTGGGCGTGATTGGAAATTCCTTTTCCGAGAATAAGCAGGTTTTCCAGATCCAGTTCATGGACGATGCGGGCGCATGTGGTCCGGCTGACAACCACGGACTTAATTCGCGTGAGTTCCCCTTCGGAGCTTTCGGGGAAGAGTTCGAAGAGCATTTCGCAGACGACAGCGCCAAGAATCGCGTCCCCTAGAAATTCCAGCCGCTCATTGGATTCCAGGCGCGTTCGGGCCGCAGAGGCATGCGTCAGGCATGTCTGCAACAATGTGGAATCCTGGAATTGATATCGCAGGATTTTTTGAGCGGCCACGAGAGGTTCCGCAATCGAGTCTCCGGAAAGCTCAGCCATGTGTGTCGGTCAGGAAATTCAGGATGTCACATCAAAGAAAACTCGCAAGAATTCCGCCCAACGACTCACTTCGTCCGGATCATTCCCCGCCAAAATCAAAAGTGAAATACTGGACTTAAAATCTGCCCCGAACGGGGTCCAGTCATGACTCCAGGATTGGAGAGGTCACTTATAAGTGATTATTGAGCTATGGTGAACCCGGACCTGAATATTTTTTCATTTTTCAAGAGAACTTTCTGACAAGCATGTCTTTTTTCCAGTATCCCTTCAGTTGTTCGACCAGCATCAGGAACTTATCGAGATCGATCGGCTTGAGCAGGAAACCCTGGACATCCAGTTTTTCGATGTCGAGAATATCCTGATCTCCCGCGGTTCCGGTCATAATCAGAACGGGAACGTCTTTCAGACGCGGACACTGGCGGATCTCTTCCAGCAATGTCTGTCCGTCAATTTCCGGCAGGTGCAGGTCGAGCAAAATGAGATCTGGGCACGGAGCCCGGGCATATTTCCCCTCCTGCTTGAGAAATTCCTGAGCCTCGCGCCCATCGCTCATCCAGGAAAGGCGATGCTCGATGCCACTTTTCGCCAGAGCCCCCATACTCAGGCGGGCAGACATGAGGCTGTCTTCAATCAGCAGAATTTCCATTGGTCGCCCAATGGCATCTCGAGACATCGTCGTTCCTCACGTGATTACAGTTCCGCAAAAATCTCGTCCCATTCAGAATCCTCCACCGGTCGGGTTTCAAAGACCGGCGTCAATTCTTCCAATGTTTGGCGCGGCCGTGACTGAAATGCCGTGAACCGGTCCACGCTGTATTCCTGCAACAACGTATTAATCCGCATTTCGATCCGCGTCAGTTCTTCCCCCTGCTCCGGAGTCACAAACGTAAACGCCCGGCCGTCTGAGTGAGAGGAAAGCCGTCCCGTTCGCCCCACGCGATGAATATAATCATCGGAACTTTGCGGGATATCATAATTAATAATGTGAGAAATCCCGCTGATATCGATTCCTCGCCCGACAATATCCGTCGCCAGGACCAGGCGGGCCTGTCCGGCGCGCAAACGCCGAATGACACTGTCGCGCTGCCGCTGCTGCAAGTCGCCATGAATGGCGGTCACTTCCGGCAACCGTCTGGAGAGTCGTTCATAAAGTTGCTGTGCCCGCCGTTTCGTCCGGCAAAAGACCAGAGCCTGCGCGGGACGCTCATTGAGCAGCACATGCACCAGCAGGCCAAATTTCTTATGCTCTTCCACCGTGCAGTAATACTGTTCAATCGTGTTGACCACAACGGATTTTTCAGACAGGTCAATCCGTTGTGGATTGCGCATGAACCGCTGGGCGAGTTTTTCCACCGGTGCTTCCAGCGTCGCGGAAAGCAGCATTGTCTGTCGATCCGGATTGCTGCCGCTCAGGATCCGTTCGATATCTTTCCGAAACCCGATATCGAGCATCCGGTCCGCCTCGTCGAGAACGACAAAACGGACATCTTTCAGATTCAGGGCTTTCCGCTGCAATAAGTCGATGACACGTCCTGGAGTCCCCACCACGATCTGGGCGAACCGTTGCAAAGCACGGATTTGCGGCCCCAACGGGCGGCCTCCCACAACCAGAACCGATTCCAGATTTGTACCGGAAGCAATCCGGTTGAGTTCCGCATCGACCTGTTCACTCAGTTCCCGCGTCGGGCAGAGAATGATTGCCTGGACCGTCGTTGCCTGGGGATCGATCTGTTCCAGAATCGGCAGCACGAAAGCAGCGGTTTTTCCCGTTCCCGTGCGGGCCTGTCCAATGCAGTCCCGGCCAGTCATTGCCAGGGGAATGAAAGCCGCCTGAATTGGAGTGGGATGTTCATATCCAATCTCATCCAGAACGTCCAGAATCTGGTCGGAGAGTCCCAGGTCAGCAAATGTTTTTGAGGTCGTTGTACTTTTTTCCATGTAATCCAATTTTTCAGAAGTGGAGCAAATTGCTCTGGCCTGGGCTCGCACAGCACATGTTTCCGTTCATCAAACGTTGATTCCCGACTGGTGCAGCCGGTTCATTTCAGCCGCAACCAAAGCCCGTCACGAGGCACAAAATCCTCGCGGAGTGTGAAAATTCAGAACATTTGCCGTACAGAGAGAACACAGCCCATATGATATTCTTCATATGCCCCCCAACACGTTATGTGCGTTCTAATACACTCGATCATTCCGCGGAATGATGCATTCTTGTTGAAAGAGCATACTGTACTTAAACTTACAGCAATACCGGGCATGTGGTCAAGAAACTTTGCAAAGTTGACGGAAATTGTTCCTTGTATTTCTTTCCGGAATCCAGGGATCATCCCGCGGAACGTTCGCGGAGATTTACGGAAAACCCGACACCAGCATCGTTTTTTTGAGCTAAGTTCTCAAAGAACGGATTCCTGAGAGGCTTCTGATTTCGCGGCTCGAATCGTCGATCAGCCGCAGTTGCCCCGGTTTTTCCCAAAATATGACTACTCCAGCTGCCATTGAGACTCCTGCTCCCATGCTGCCCGAGGATGCCTCGACGCGGCTGATGCGGATGCTGGAATCGGTCCGTCTGGAAAAAACGGATCCATTCCCGGATCCCCATTCCAATCCGCAGCGAACAGATTGTCCGCAGTGCCATTCGGAAACCCCGTGGGGAACTTCTTCCTGGTGTCCGGATTGTGGATATTATCCGAAGCTGGGCCGGGCGATGACCCCCGGAGAACTCGATCCCGTCGGGAATTGTTCGGCGCCGATTTCTTTCCAATGGATGATCTGGCTGGGACTGGGAATCGTTGTTCTGACTGCTGCCAGTTTTGGCCTGCGGGTTCTTCTTCCGGAAGAATCCGATCGAGGCGGTCTGGGGCGTATTCAGTTTATCGTGGGGAGCATATGCCTGATGCTGGCCCAGTTGCGGGCCTACATGGTCGCCACGCACGGAACCGACAGCATCCCCATCAGTTCGATCTTTTTCGAGCCGTTTCAGTTGTGGCCCCCGGTTTTCAAACAACTTCCCAAGTCCCGGCGGCTGGTGTATTTCGCTGGCTGGGGCCTGACCTGCATGATGCTGGCCCTGATGGTGACAGGCATGGATTTCAACGGGATGTTCAGCAACATGAAGCCGAAAAAGCCCAAGAAAAACCTGATGCAGACGCTGGTACAGGTGATTTCCGCTGCTGATCAGAAAACGGCGTTTTCGGGTGATCCTGAAATGGATGGGGGCCTAGACCTTGGAGGATCAGCACCTGCCGCAACGGGCGGAGGCGCTGGCAATGGGGATCTGGAAGGAGCCATCGGTGATTTTTCCGGAGCGGCCGGAGGAAACATTTCCGGGGATCCGCAAGCGGCATTGAATGACTCGACTGCCCAAATTGCCGCCAATTTTAAAGAAGATCCGGAAGGAATCGCCGATACCGCGAATCAGGCACTGGCCAGCATGAAGGAAGTTCCAGTCTCTCCTTCCGGTCAAGTTCGTAGCGACCGCTCCGCATTTCTGATTTTCGGCTATCTGACCAATCCCGCGGGAGAAATCCGTTCCATACTCCTTGCGGATGTTCACTCCCACAGACCACGCTTTGCGGGGAAACTTTCACTGGATGAGATCCCGGAATCTCAACGGAACCAGATTCAGCAGCAACTCGACCAGTTGCGTTCTCCACGGGCCGCGATGCGAACGTCGCATAACGCCCGCTGGGTTCACCCGGTACTGATTGCTCACGTGGCTTATGTGGGTTGGACACCGGAAGGATCGTTGCGGGAAGGATATCTCGTCCAGTTGGAAGACAGCCGCGAGCAGAAATCCCTGTCAGGCACAACTCCCACGTTACCCCACCCCTGATGCACACAGGCATTGCTTTCCGTCCGATCCTTACTGGAGCAGGGGCTCGGATTCCTGGAGCGGAGTTGCAAAGGGTGTCTCACGCAGATTCTGATGAAACACAGGGAATTTAAGGCCGGACGTGATAGAACAAAAACCAAACTGGTCTAGAGAGCAAGTTGCTCTGGCCTGAGCCCGCGCAATGCGCGTTTCGATTAATGAAACGTAACTTGCCGCGTGGCGGAACGCGGTCTATGCGGGAGTCATGCGCTCTAATTCAGCTGCGGGAGTTCCATGGAGTGGAACCTTGGCTGTCGCCGTTTCCGTCGGATCTGCTTGAGTTCGTGCCACAAAGGACCTCCCTGCCAGTCAGAATCGGGAGCGATCGTCGCTTCATCCAGGCATTGCAGTTCGCACGTGAGTTTCGGTGAGCTGGTATTTGCGGATAAACTGGCAAACGGAGACGCTCCGGGATCGATCCCCAGTTCCGCAATCCATTTCAAAATGGCCTGGGCAGCATCACGGGGACGATTGCTGTGGCAGGCTTGTCCCACGGCAGAAAACAAGAGCTGTTCGCGGGATCGGGCGAAGACATGGAGACGTTTCCGCAAGACAAGGGCCATTCCATTCAGGGCCAGAACCGATCCCATGAACGCCAGCCAGAATGTCGTCCCTTTTCCATGTGCGGAAGAAGACGGAGACGCCGCAGCCACCGGTGGAGCGGTGACGTCAATGATCAATCGGGGGATCTTTGCCTGGCGGAGCAAATGATTCCGCGTGTCATACCAGGGAATCAGAATTTCCGGCAATTCGTAATGCCCCGGTTGCTGGCAGACATAAGTCACGGTCTCCACCCGTTTGCCAACCAGGTCTTCCTCATGAAGATCATCCTTGACGATTGCGGGAGCGGGATACGCCCGCAGGCCGGAAAGCGAAACCTGTGGAAGCGGCGGGAGCACCATCCCCAGCACGTCAGGTGCGGTCAGTGTCACCGTGCGGGTCAGAGCATCCCCCAGCTTCACAGAAACGTGATCCATTGAAAGAGGAGGATCCCAGGAAATTGTTGTTTCCAGCTTGGGCGTGCAGATCAGGCTGCTCAGTTCTTCCGCACCGGGTGGAAGAATTGCTTCCAGCTGACAGGGGATCATGATGGGGTGCTTTTCAAGACGGCGTCCCTGATCATCATTCTGAAACGTGGTGATCAAGCAGGGGGGGATTTCAATTTGTCCCGGCTTGAGCGGAAAGCCAACAAAGTGAAACGAGACTCCGCTATAAGTTGTCCCTTGAATCGTGTCTGTCAACGGTCCTTTGGAAAGGGGATCGGGAAGAAGCGCCACCGCGGCAATTTTTGGAATCTGAATCGCCGGTTGTCCTGTAAAGAATTCCGTCGTCATCACGTCAATGGTCAATAGGAATTTTTGACCGACAAAACACTTTTCCGGAGACACCGCTGCGCGAACGCGAAGAGACTCCTGGGCGGTTCCCCATTCTCCCCAGAGGAGGCATACCAGTGCAGAAACAAAGAGCCCAATTCGTCGACCATGCGGGAACGGCATCAGGGAGCAGCCTCCTCCAGATTCCCGGGATTGATTTGTGAAGCGAATTTGGCGCGCAAGAAATCCTGCGGCGTGGTCTGGACCCGTCTGAGCCACATCGCCCGCAAAGCGGGATCGGACAGATCCAGCGGCGTTCCCGGAATCATTTCGGACTGGCTCCCCGGAGCCATCCTGCCCCCCACGACGATCTGGTCCGGACGCTCTCCCACCGCCTCTTCCTGATGGACAGCAGCATCGGAAATCTGCCTGGCCCGGGCAGCAGCCAGGTCGCGATTGTCCTGTGCCACAGACCACTCCGGTCGTAATGACAGCGCTTTGTCATAGCAGGTAATGGCAGCATCGTACTTCCCCTGCATCAACAAGGCATTTCCCCGGTTATACCAGCCTTCGGGAGTGGGAGATTGCCCGAATGCAACGGCCGCTTGCGCGAAGTCCCCCGCGCGATACCATGCGGTGCCCCGCCAGAGCGGGTCGTGAAAAACTTTGGCAGCAGCCCGGAATTCCTTGTTCTGAAAGAGACGTTGCCCTTGCTGATCCGGAGTGAAAAACCAGTTGGCAACCAATGGCATCGTCATGGCCGTCGGCAGAAGCACCAGCCCGACTGTACAGGGGATTCGCCAATGCCTTCCTGGGGAAATTTTAACCATGGTCGATCCTCCATCCCGGACAGAACCAGAGCAGTGAAAGCAGCCATAAAAACGGTGTGAACCAGTATCCTGCTTCCGCCCAGCGGATTTGGCTTTCCGTATTTCCCAGGGGGATCCAACTCGTTTTCATCCGCGCCACGAGTTGATGAAGATCCGTTTCATCCGGAGTCACCAGCGTGAGTCGTCCTCCCAGCATTGTGGCGACCCGTTTTAATTCGGCAACATTCAAAGGAACCGCCAGCGGACTCTCTGTGGAGGTGGCTGCGGACCGTTCTTTTCCTATCCCGTAAATGTTGACGGGATAGCCCCCGGCGAGGGCTTTGAGAGGATGGTCCGGCGATTGCGGGAAAGATTCCGCGATGAGAAGAATTGAACCGGGCTGTCCGGACCGATTCAGCAGTTGACGGGCCAGATTCAGGGCGTGGCCAGGCTGGTTTCCTTCTTCGGGAAGGATCTCGGGAGCCAAGGCTCCGGCGAAATAGTCAATCGCGCCGGCATCGGCCGTCAACGGCATCACGACATGGCTGCTCCCGGCATAGGCAATGAGGGCGGCCCGGGCGCCGCGGCGGGCTGCCAATAGATCATGGATTTTTTCCACGGCCCGGGCCAAGCGCGAGGGTTGAATGTCTTTTTCCAGCATGGTCGGAGTGCATTCCAGACAGATGACCAGTGCGGACTGATCTTGCGTAAATGGAGAGGGTTCCTGCCTCCATGTCGGCCCGGCAACCGCCAGAGTCCCCACTCCCCAGATGATTCCCAGCAGTGTGAGCGGGCGAATTCCACGTTTTCTCTGCTGGCCGACAACCAGATGATTCAGCAGGTGCGGGGAAATGATGCGTTTCCAGTTTCGGAGCGAATCGCTTCGCGATCGAATTCCCCAGATCAGCAGACCAGCGGGAATCAACGCCAGCAGCGTCCATGGACGAAGCCAGTGAAACCGTGAGAATTGCAGAGCCTGCATCGCTTGCGCCAGCACAACCATCAGCAGGAAACCTGTCACTGTGGCTGCTGTCTGGAGAACAGGAGGCGATAAAACGTGGATCGAGCGAAATGTCCTCAGCCATCGCCATAATTGGTCGCTGAAGGTCAGCAGGAGCATCGCGGCCAGCGGAAGAAAGAAGAGGTCTTTTTGGGGCTGATAGCTGATGGTCTCGACCTGAACCGGTTCAAGTTGGTCCAGCTTGTCGTAGATGCCCGCCAGTTCAGTCCGGGTCTCGGCGTGAAAATAATCTCCACCGGTTGTCCGGGCGATATCGCGGAGAGTGGCTTCGTCAAATTTCTCTTCTCCCGCCGCCCGAGGATCTCCCACGCCAATGCAATAAATGGTGACATGTTGATCACGGGCGATTTCCGCTGCCTTTCCCGGAGGAACTTGACTGGCGGTATCGTTTCCATCGGTCAACAGGATCAGCACTTTGTCCCTGGTCGTGCTGCGGGCAAAGGACTGCATGGAAAGTCCAATCGCATCTCCCAGCGCCGTCTTCGGACCGCACATCCGGACTTTCGCTTCGTTCAATAACTCGTCACATGCCACATGATCTTCCGTGAAGGGACACTGCAGAAACGGGCTGCTGCCGAAGAAGATCAGTCCGATACGGTCGTCCGGACGTTCTTTCAGAAAATTGGCCAGGACCCCTTTCACAGCGGTCAATCGGTCAATTTTCCGGCCCTCGGCATTCGTGAAATCCTTCGTTTCCATGGATCCAGACAGATCCACCGCGAGCATCAGGTCGCGGAGGGGAATCGTTTTCGTCACGGGAAGCTCAATCCGCTGCGGTCGACTCATTGCCAGAGTCAGTAACAAAAATGCCGTTCCCAGGACCAGTTGCTGGGGGAACGTTTTTTTCTTCAACGCGAATGATGCCTGCGGTGATTGGCCGGTGAGAGTTGCCAGTCGTCCGAGAAAGGGAATCCGAACAGCAGGCCGAGTCTCCTGATGAGCAGGCAGAAACCGGCGGAGGAACCAGGGTACCGCCAGCAGAAACAAAACCCAGGGATATGCCAGAGTCCACATGGCTCAATTGACTCCCCGGCGTGGATCATGCCCCAGAATCCATTTCCGCGCCGCCTCCAGCAGCGCCTTTTGCGCAGAGGGAGGCAGATTAATATCATCACCCGCATAGGGACCGGAAGAAACAATCTGTTCCAATGGACCGGTAAAACAGGGATAGCGAGTCGTTTCATTCAGAAAACGCAGCCAGGTCTCTCCAGTGAGCGCAGCCACCTGCTGGCGGGGATAGACTGCGAGGGCGGTTCGCTTCAGGAGCTCGGAAACGGAAGCAACCAACTCTGTCCCACTCGTTCCGGCGGGGAGTTGACTCCAGAGATCCAATGCTTCGCGGCGATACGCGTCCCGGCGATAATGAACAAATCTCTTCCCGCTGATAACAACGGCGATGACAAGAAAAACTCCCCCCAGTCCAAACCAGCCGGCTGCGGGGGGCCACCACGAGACTGGAGAGGGCTGGACAATGTCATGCAGACGGTCGAGTGTTGTTAAATCCATGCGATTGCCGTGTCATGGCTTCATGTGGGGACGCCATGCTGAAATCGCCCGTCATTGCCAGGCGGGCATCCTGTTTCCGTCCCGAATTTTCATCATGACAAAGCCTTCTTTCCAGGAAAATGCTTTTTATGTCAATTCGTGTTTTATTTTCACAAGTTGATTCAAATTATTATGTTGAGGCAATGAGTCACGCGCAGATGCTGTGGTGAAATAAATTTCCACATTTTTGACAGATTCAATTGTCAAAAAGTGGGGCTCCGGTATAGTAATGTGACCATGCGAAGAGTTGTCCCGTTCCGTCCGGCACTTCCTGTTGAAGAAGACTGATCGAGTATTCAAGAACGAATTTCCTGGTTTTTAGCTGGCTGACATGTCCCGCGAGCATCCCGACCGTGAATTTCTGGCTGTTCTGCATCGCCACGAACCCGTGACGGTCCAGGAGATGTGCGCCATGACCGGAGTCACAGCCACGGCGGTGCGGCAAAGGCTGATCAGGCTTCATGCGGAAGGGTTCATTTCTCGGCAAACCACCCGGCAGGATCGCGGGCGGCCCTACCATACATATTCCCTGGCCCCGGAAGGGCTCAAGTTGCTCGGGGATCATCATGCGGAGATGGCGGCACTGCTCTGGCGGGAGGTGATGCGGATCAGTCAGCCGGAAATCAGGGAGCAGATTCTGGCTCAGGTCAAGCAGACATTGGTCGAGCGGTTTGGGGTCCGGTCTAAACTCGAATCTCTGCCGGAGAAGATGGAGGGGATCTGCCATACGCTGGCGGGATTTGGGTTTGATATCGAATATGTCCCGGCGAATGAAAGGCCAGGGGACGAGGAACATCTCTTGCCGATTCTGCGGGAATACAATTGTCCTTATCACGAAATTGCAGCGAGAAATCCGTCTATTTGTGAATTTGAACAATCCGTCTTTTCGGAAATGCTGGGGGCCTCCGTTGAATTGTCCGCGTGTCGGCTGGCGGGGCATCGTTGTTGTGAATTCGAGGTGAGCCAGTCCGTTCCCGGAGGAACGCTCCGGTAATCGGATGTCCAGAAATGAGAGAGTCTCCAGGAGGGTTGTGTTCGTCGGAACAACATTCTAGTAATGGGCTTGCAGTAACAGTTTTTGGTGATTCCGCAGGTGCGTTTCAAGATGTGCCGGCGGAAAGGAGAACGAGTTCAACGTCGAACCGGCCGGTGGAGGCGGTTCGAGATCATGATTCATAAAGCCATCCGATTTGAAGCAACACCAGCAGGAGTCCCGGCCGATGACATGGATTGATGGACGCTTCGAGGAAAATGCCATTACGACCACTCTCGAACAGGCGATGAACTGGGCTCAACAGTCCAGCGTCTGGCCGATGACGTTCGGTCTGGCCTGTTGCGCCATTGAAATGATGGCGACCGGGGCCAGCCGGTTTGATGTGGACCGTTTTGGGGCGGGAGCATTTCGGGCAACTCCCCGCCAGGCCGACCTGATGATCGTGGCCGGAACGGTGACCTATAAAATGGCCAGCCGCGTCCGCCGGTTGTGGGAACAGATGCCCGATCCGAAATACGTCATTGCCATGGGAGCCTGCACGGTCGGTGGCGGCCCTTATTTCAAATATGGATACCATGTCGTCAAAGGGGTCGATCTGGTCGTCCCGGTGGATGTCTATGTGCCGGGATGTCCTCCACGGCCTGAAGCATTGCTGGAAGGGATCATGCGGATTCAAGATAAGATTCGTGCCCGCAAGCTGACCAAAGGAAGTCAGGAAGTCTTGCCGGTTCCCCACCACACTGGCTATGTGAAAGAACCGGAAATCATTCTCGCCTGAGAGGCAAAAGGACGTTGCCATGTCCACGGAGACGGCGCTCATCACCGCTGACCAGTTTCTGGAGATGCACTTCGATGTGCCGGTGGAACTGGTGCGTGGAGAGATTGTCTATCTCTATGGAGAGGATGGGATGACGAGGCCCGACCAAATTCACGGGGGAATTTGCAGTAACATTACCATTGCCATTGGAAACTGGGCCAAACCGCGGCGGGCGGGACGTGTCACGACGAACGACAGCGTGATTCGGACCCTTCGTGATCCGGACACATTACGGGGGGCGGATGTCGCCTATTTTCGAATGGATCAACTTCCGGACGGAAAATTGCCATCCGGAAAAAGTGACATCATTCCCATCCTGTGCGTGGAAGTCCTGTCCCCTTCTAATTCCTATACGGAAATTACAGAAAAGCAGGAAGAATATCTGGCATGTGGTGTCGAAGAGGTCTGGATTGTGAATCCGGAGTCCTGCACGGTGGATGTTTTTCGAGCGGATGTTCCTCAGCGTCGTTTCCATCAGAAGGACACGCTGGCCAGTCGCATTCTTCCGGAATTTTCCTGTCCGGTGGCTGAGATATTTGAAGGCGTTTAAGCATTTTGCAAATGAAAATTGATTCAATGAGTCTGCTGAAAATTGAAAACCTGCATGTCAATGTCGGGGAGACCGAGATCCTGAAAGGGGTGAATCTTGAAATTCGCCAGGGGGAAATCCATGCCCTGATGGGGCCAAACGGGTCGGGGAAAAGCACGCTGGCCTATACCCTGGTGGGTCATCCCAAATATGAAATCACGCAGGGTTCGATCCAGATCGGCGACAAGGATATCTCCGAACTTGATCCCAGTGAGCGGGCTCGCCTGGGACTGTTTCTGGCATTTCAGTACCCGGTGACAATTCCGGGTGTGAAGGTGGCTGATTTTCTGCGGCACGCCATTTCCAACGTTCGCAACCCGGACCGCAAGGAAGGAGAAGAACTCATCTCCATGCGGGAATTCCGGACCGAACTCCGCAAGACGATGCAGGAACTGAATATCGATGCGGAATTCGCCCGCCGATACCTGAATGAAGGATTTTCCGGCGGGGAAAAGAAACGCATGGAGATCCTGCAACTCGCGATGCTCAAACCGAAGTTTGCGATTCTGGATGAAACCGATTCCGGTCTCGACAGCGATGCTGTTCGCGTGGTGAGCGAGAGTCTGCAAAAACTTTCCGGGCCACACATGGGCGTGCTGATCATTACTCATCACGAACGTCTGCTGGAATTCAATGTTCCCCAGTACACGCATGTGATGCTGGCGGGCCGGATCGTGGAATCCGGTAACGCTTCGCTGGCCCATGAACTGCATGAACGAGGCTATGCAGGCGTCCGCGAACGGCATCCGTTGGAAGCGGCCGAAGAGAAAGAATCCGAAAAAGCAGGAGATTCTCCGGCAGCCTGAGCCCTTTATGAAGCAGACGATGAACCAACCATTCTGGACGTCAGCCAGCAACTCACATCCGGACTCCTGCCTGGATCCTCCTGCAAAGTAAGCGACTTTTTTCGCGGACTGGCCTCCTGAAGGCCGCTCGCAACCATTTCACAGCCATCCCGACTTTCCATCGGAGAGAGCCACTATCATGTCTACCGCAGAAATTTTGAATTCCACGAAATCCGAAAGTCCCGTGGGAGAATATCAGTACGGATTTCATGATCCCATCGACAAATACTCCTTCATGTCCCGCAAAGGGCTGGACCGGGATATTGTCGCCCAGATTTCCGAGATGAAGGGTGAACCAGCATGGATGCGGGATTTTCGCCTGAAGTCCTACGAGATTTTCGAATCCAGGCCCATGCCGCAATGGGGCGGCGATATGTCCGGCATCGATTTTCAGAATATCTATTACTACGTCAAAGCCAGCGACAAGCAGGAGAAATCCTGGGACGAGGTTCCGGAAGATATCCGAAACACTTACGAGCGCCTGGGCATTCCTGCTGCCGAACGGCAGTATCTGGCGGGAGTGAAAGCGCAGTATGAATCCGAAGTCGTTTACGGCTCCCTGCAGGAAGACCTGGCAAAACAAGGCGTTCTTTTCACCGATACGGATTCCGCGCTGAAACTGCATCCGGAAATTTTCCGCGAACACTTCGGCACAATCATTCCTCCCAGCGACAACAAGTTTGCCGCGTTGAATTCGGCAGTCTGGTCCGGGGGGTCGTTTATTTATGTTCCGCCCGGCGTGCAGATCGATTTCCCGCTTCAGGCGTATTTCCGGATCAATACGCAAAACATGGGACAATTCGAACGGACGCTGATTATCGTCGACGAAGGGGCCAGCGTGCATTACGTGGAAGGTTGCACCGCTCCGACTTACAGCAGCGATTCCCTGCATTCCGCCGTGGTGGAAATTGTGGTGAAGCGGAAAGGCCGCTGCCGCTATACAACGATTCAGAACTGGTCCAATAACGTCTACAACCTTGTGACAAAGCGAGCCATGGCCTATGGGGACGCCCTCATGGAATGGATTGATGGAAATCTGGGCTCCAAGCTCACCATGAAATATCCCGCCGTCTATCTGATGGAACCGGGAGCCCGGGGAGAAACGTTGTCCATCGCCTTTGCCGGCGAGGGCCAGCATCAGGACGCGGGAGCCAAAATGGTTCACTGCGCTCCCAACACCAGCAGCCGCATCATCTCCAAATCACTCAGCAAAGCGGGAGGGCGGTCGAGCTACCGGGGATTGGTCAAAGTACAACGCGGCGCGACAGGATGCAAAAGTAACGTCGTTTGCGACGCCCTGATCCTCGATTCGCACAGCCGTAGCGATACCTATCCGTATATTGAAGTCGAAGATGATGACGTCGCCATGGAGCACGAAGCATCCGTCTCCAAAATTGCGGAAGAACAACTCCTGTATCTCATGAGCCGTGGCATGACCGAAGCGGAAGCCAGCGCCATGATCGTGACCGGTTTCATCGAGCCGCTCGTGAAAGAGTTGCCCATGGAATACGCTGTGGAACTCAATCGCCTGATCGAACTCCAGATGGAAGGCAGTATCGGATAACGCCCTGTGCGGGCTTGGAATTCAGAGAGTTCTTTGCTTTCCCGCCCTGTTCAGAAAAACGATGTCAGAATGCCCATGAACAGGGACGGGAACAAGTTTTCGCTGAAAGCATCGGTCTTTGAACGATACATGCTGCTGGACGATCGTCCCTCGCATCCCATGTCCAGTTTTCTGGAAGTCGATTTCCGCGGGGAAATTTCCCGGGAGCAGTTGGAAAACGCCCTTCCGGCAGCACTGGTCCGGCATCCACTTCTGAATTCCATCGTGCGGGAGGATCCGCATGGAGAGTGCCGCTGGGAAGTTGCATCGGCTCCATCGCGAATCCAATTGCTGAAGCAGAATGAACATCCTCCGCGCGATCTGTTGCTCAACCTTCGTGAATCGCCCGGACTTCGCATCTGGTTGCGGCCCGGTTTCCAAGCAGAGGAGCAAACCGTTATTCTGCTGGTCCATCACGCCACCAGCGATGCACTCGGGATGCTGACATTTTTCATGGAATGGCTGGTCCTGGCGACCGGACAGGGAAGTCGGTTGGGGCTGGCCAGCGTCCATGAACTTGGGAACCGTGAAAATTTTGGCGACACTCCCCCAGCCTTTCCGCTTCAGCGGCGTCTCCGCAACATCACTCGCTATCTGTTCGGCAAATCGCCGGAGACGCTGGCACTTCCCGATCCGTATCCGCATGACAGTCCGGTCTCTTCGTCACTCGGCCCCGAATCGTCCTATCATGTGGTCCGCTTCTCCAAGGAAGAATCACAACACCTCCGAATGACAGCGCGTCAGCAACGGGCTTCCCTGAATGATTTATTGACAGCAGGGCTGTTCCTGACCGTTCAGGACTGGAATCGGCACTCTCGGACCTTTCCTTCATTGCAGCCCTGGCGGATCGTCGTCCCCGTGAATCGCCGGAGTGTTTCGCAACGAATGCTCTCCGCCTGCAATCTGATTGGATATAAAATGCTGACCCGGGGACCGGAACTTCCCGTCCGGTTTGTGGAATTGCTGCACTCGATTCGGGAAGAAATGGAACCGGTCCGCAGGCATCCGCAAGGGGTGTATCAATTTGTCAGGATGCTGCGATTCTTTGATCGCTTCGGACTGTTGCATCGGACCGTACAGCGATACGACTGCTTTGCGACCGTCATCCTTTCCAATCTGGGGGATCTCAGCCGATATTTTGGAAATCTGCTGCCGGAACATCATGGACTGTTGACGAGTGGTCCCGTGACGATCACAGGCATTCGCTGCGCTCCTCCCCGCCGTCAGCACAGTCATGCCACAATTGTTGCCGTGACCTATGGTCGGGAACTCCAGCTCATCAGCAGCCGGATCAGTCCGGGATTGGATGATGTCCAGACGCGGACGTTTCTGGAACGATTCCGTATGCGCCTGTTGCAGGAAATGGGAAAATTGAATTCCGAAGCAATCCCGACGCTGGAATCAGGAGTTTCCCCTCCCGAGCCATCCTCCGTGAATCCGATCTGATTTTATTCATTCCTCTGGAGAAGAAACCCATGCCCGCGATTCTTTGCCTGGCTGGCGATTTTGTGGAAGATTATGAGTTGATGGTTCCTTACCAGGCCCTGCTCATGCTGGGGTATGAAGTGGATGTTGTCTGTCCGGACAAGCGTTGCGGAGACCAGATCCGGACGGCTGTGCATGATTTTGAAGGGGATCAGACCTATTCGGAAAAGCCAGGCCACCGGTTCACGCTGAATGCCACTTTTGCGGAGATTGATCTGGAACGCTATGTCGCCCTGGTGATTCCCGGTGGGCGGGCTCCCGAATATCTGCGATTGAACCCGCGCATTCTGGAGATCGTCCGGCATTTTGACACCACTCAAAAACCGATTGCCGCCATCTGCCACGGTTTGCAGATTCTGGCGGCGGCCCATATCCTGAAGGGCCGTTCCTGCACCGCTTACCCTGCCTGCGGGCCGGAAGTGGAACTTGCAGGAGGAACGTTTGTCCGCCTGGAACCAACCGCAGCCCATGTGGACGGCCATCTGGTGACAGCTCCCGCATGGCCGGCCCATCCTCAGTGGCTGGCCGCTTTTCTTCGGATCCTTGGCGTCAAAATTGAACTGTGAGTCTTCTCGATGAATCATCAATCTGCCCGTTTCTGGATTCGCACCGGGACGATTTGCGCCGCCCTGGCCGTCGTTCTCGGAGCCTTTGCCGCTCATGGACTGGGTGATTTTCTGCTCAAGAAATACGACGGCGTCACCCGCGTGGTCCTGGGACAGACTCTTCCTGGGGCGGTGAAATACCTGGGTGATTTCAAAACCGCTGCGGAATACCAGATGTACCACGGACTCGCCTTGCTGGCAGTCGGATTGCTGTCTTTTCAACATCCGTCCCGGATGTTGAACGTGGCGGGATGGTCGTTTCTTCTGGGAATCATTTTGTTTTCCGGCAGCCTGTATCTCCTGGTGCTGACCGGCGTGCGAATGCTGGGAGCGATCACGCCATTTGGCGGGCTTGCATTTATCCTGGGATGGGTGGCCCTGGCGATTTCGGCCTCTTCCCCGCGAAACGGAACGGGAGAGGACGTCAATTTCTGAAATGGTGTTTTGAAAACAGGGGAGCGAAGCCCCGCGAGCCACCAGTCCGGAACGCGGGGGGGGGGATGGGATTGACGCAGTCTTTTCCGAACTGCGAGGATGCTGACAGAAATTGAACGGGAATTTATCTTCGACCGAGGGAGTGAATCATGTTCCTGACAAAACCGATCCGTGTGGGACTGCTCTGTACCGGAATTGCGGTACTCCATGGATGCAAGCCAGCCATGGAACCGAAAGTGGATCAGGAACTTGCTCCAGCGACTGTTCCCAACGCTCCCGCTCCGGCAGGTCAGACAGAATCCAATGAATCTGCTGCCGCTGAGAGGGCCCCGGCTGATGCGGAAGACATCACGCTGGACGTGCTGAATTGGGAACAGACGCGCGCCCTTGTCAAGAAACATCCCGGCAAAGTGGTCGTCATGGATTTATGGGCCACGTACTGTCCCCCCTGCATTAAAGAGTTTCCGAATCTCGTCCAACTGAACCGGGAGCACAACGACCGGGTCGCCTGTATTTCCGTCTCAGCGGACTATGAAGGCCTGGACGATCAACCGGTCGAATCCTATCGCGAGAAAGTGCTCAAATTTCTGACAAAGCAGAATGCCACATTCCAGAACGTGCTGCTCTCCATCAGCGCGGAACAACTGTTCATGGAAAAAGTGGAACAGCAATCCATTCCGATCGTGTACGTTTTCGATCAGAAGGGGGAATTACGCGGACAATTCCCGGATCCCAAGGAACCCGGAGAATTCACCTATCAGGAAAACGTTTTGCCGTTGGTGCGGAAGTTGTTGCAGGAAAAATGAGTCACGAAAATTGAACCTGGGCGTTCATTTCGCACCAAAAATGATCTTTTGGGGAATCGGAAGAGCCTTTACGATGCTCGCGACGACCGAAACGAATTCCTCCCGGCACGACCGGTTCGTTCCTGCCGCAATCAAAATCCTTCGCGCTGCGCACACTTTCGCCCGTGGTGAAGATTCAGAACGATTGCTGTCCGGGAAGGTTTTTGTCGTGGTTGCATCACGGGTTTTTCCATGCTCACTGTCCGGTTCAATCTGGTTCCACCAGGTGTCATTCTGCTGACATCCCTGCTGATTGTCTGGCTGGGGCTTTCGGGAATCGCCCGGGGTGATGAACTGGGATATGGTGGAGAATTCGCCCGGCGGCAGGTTTTGTGGCTGGCCATTGCTTCCATCACAGCCACGATTGTCTGGATGATTCCTTATCAGCGAATCAAGGGGTTCAGCTATCCGTTCTTTGCCGTAACACTTCTCCTGTTGGGAGCAGTGTATTTTTTTCCGGCACGGTTCGGAGCTCGCCGCTGGATATTTCTCGGCCCCATTTCGATCCAGCCGTCGGAACTGGCGAAGGTGACATTTATTTTTGCTTTGAGTGAATATCTGATGTTCCGCCGGAACCATCGGACTCTGCCCGGCCTGATTCCGCCGCTGATGATGACGCTGGTCCCGGTTTTGTTGATCCTCAGAGAACCGGATCTGGGGACGTCACTGCTGTTTTTTCCGGTCATGTTCGGAATGCTGTTCATCGCGGGAGCCCGCCGCCGGCATCTGCTGGCGGTCATTCTGGCTGGCATTGCCCTGTCTCCGGTGGTCTGGAGCAACATGTCCGCCGAACAGAAATCACGTGTCACCGCGGTTTTCCTCCAACGGGATGGCGCCGTTACCGATATGGGAGATGGTTACCATCTGCATCAGTCCAAGCAACTTCTTGCCCTGGGAGGGATCTGGGGAAGCGAATGGAACGGAGAACGGGTGGACGATCCACGGGCCTATCGACTGCCTGCGGGCCGGACAGACTTCGTTTACTGCCTGGTCGGAGAGCGGTGGGGATTGACCGGCACACTCGGGGCATTGCTGCTGTTTTCGCTGTTGATCCTGAGCGGCCTGCACGTGGCCGCCTGCACCCGGGATCCCTATGGCCGTCTGATGTCCACGGGGATCGTGGTCATGTTCGCGGCCCAGGTGATCATCAATACAGCCATGACCGTTGGCTTGGCTCCTGTGACAGGACTCACGCTCCCGCTGATGAGTTATGGCGGCTCCAGCCTTGTCACCCTGGGAGTCTGTATCGGCCTGTTGCTGAATATTGCCAGCACGCCGGAATTTGACGTTGCCGGCCAGCCCTTTCAGTTCGATCCAAGTGCATGATGAAGAGATGCAAATTTCACCCCCCCGGCCTCGCGTCACCCGGCACGCTTATTACCGTGGTCTCCGGACCGGACTCCCTTCGCGGAAGCCGTTCGGTTCACCCACAGGAATTTGTTCAAGGCCGCTGCATCGCGTCGATCGGTCTTACAGCGTCTGCGTTCTTCTGGCGGAATGTTGAAAAAACGAACGCTCTGCCAATAAGCCCGCGGTCACGGGTTCGGAACCGGTCTGGGTCAGGACAGCATGACGAGGCCTAATTGGCTTCAATGCGCGCGATCGACTTCAGAACGCGCAGGGAGCGATTCAGACGTGTGCCCCAGTTCCGGTACTGGTCACGACACCGCTCCAGCCCGATCATCTGCGCGAGTTGCTCCGCCTGTTGCAGCAGCCGGCAGGAAATATCCCATTCTCTTTCGCTGAGCATCTGTTCGACCATTTGCTCGACAATGGTCAGAATACCTGAATAATTTCCAGCCCGCAGAAAGCTGGACAGGCTGGCGGATTGCCATTTCAGACGATGAAGACCGGACTCTTTTTCTGCCAGAAGTTGTTCAATCCGCCCCCGGGAGTCGTCATTGGAACACCGATCCAGCAACCGTTTCAGTTGCTGAATGGACCAGCCATTCCAGACATTTGACGACATCGCCCCAGCGTGCCGCTGTTCAATCCTTACCAGCAGGATGTCTGCCGGCGGAGGGAACTGGAGATGGTCCGAAAGAGATTCATGAAAAGCAGACAGACCGAGTTGTTCATACTGACGGGCCAGAGCTGGATTTTGCGAAGCCCGGCAGGCTCGAGCCGCTGCCAGGCAGGACTTCCAGCGATATTCACGACATGCCTCCTGCTTGGCGAGTTCCCAGGCATTCAGGAACAGATGGAAAGCAGAATCAAACTGCCCCCAAAAGAGTGCCTGCCGCCCTGCCAGAAAAATGCGTGCGGGAGAAGAATGGTTGTCGGAGTCCGCAAGCCCGTTTTCGTGGTCAACAAAGTGCGAGGCAGACTCAATTGCCTGCTGCAATTGAGATTCCACATGTGCAAAGAGCTCGCTTCGTTCAAACGAGATAACGAGACCTGCTTGTGCCCGTACCATCAGCCACTCCCGAAGGGGGATGAAGCAATGGGGCATATGGTGCTGTTCCTGAGACGGATTCCAAGATACCGATTTTGCCGATTTTGTCAAGAGTAACGATTTTACTGCGGGACAGCGGGGACAGCATTGCCGAGATATAGTCGGGGCTTTGCCAGGATTTTCGCTTTATTGAAAATCGTATGGGAGGGCGAGGCTCCCGCCGAGTTGCGAGCGTGATGGACGCGTTCTGACCCATGCGGTTCCGCAGGAGCATCGCCCTCCCGGCCTGTTTGGGGGATTCACGTCGACCATCACCCCATGCGGTGCATGGCCTGCACTCCCTGGCCAGTTCCCACTCATCTCTCTCGTTAGAATTCTTGCTCAGTCTTTCTTCTCAGCGTTCTCAGCGTTCTCAGCGTTCTCAGCGTTCTCAGCGTTCTCAGCGTTCTCTGCGTTCTCTGCGTTTCAAAAATCCCCTCTTGATGCTTGCTGTACGTTCCCTTTTCCGAGTTACGGGCGTTCTTCAAGTCCGTAGGGTGTGGTCAAGGTCGGCGAATTGGAAACCAGCGTCGTTTGCCAGGGAATTGCCCCCCCAGAGAGGAGCCCGACCGCAGACCCACCGGAACCGGAAGTGAAGCGCTCGCTGAAGGTGGGTCAGCGGCCCGGTGAATTTCCAAACGAAACTGTATTCCAGCGGAACGTCTGACTTGCAGCAGCCCCCTCCGTCCGGCCTCGACCACACCCTACGAACGACTCGCCCTGGGCGCAACAAAAACAGGATCGAAACGCAACAACAAACTAAACAGTGCAGGTATCGCCTGGGGCTGCGTTGTCTATCCTTCGAAAACCTGTCCGGATAAAGCAGTCCGGTCACAGGGAGCTTTCCTCCTCCCCAGAAACTTTTGAAAATTTGATCTCCTTCTGTGAATGGCTGTCTAAAATGAAGCTCGAAGATCCCCGGTTCCCGCCAGGCCATGGACAGGCAATTATGAGCCGTATCTCGGCCCTACAGATTTATTGACCAGGATTGTTCCATGAAAGCCATCCGTAGAATTGTCCGCGACATCCCGCAACACTGGGTGGGAGATGGATTCCCCGTCCGAAGTCTGTTTTCTTATCAGGAAGGGAGCCATGTCGATCCGTTTCTATTGCTGGATTATGCCGGACCATACAAATTCGCTCCAGCGGAAGCACGGCGGGGTGTGGGCGAACATCCGCATCGCGGGTTCGAGACAGTCACCATCGTTTACCAGGGAGAAGTGGAACATGGAGACTCCAGCGGCAGTCACGGCACCATTGGCCCGGGCGATGTCCAATGGATGACCGCTGCTTCCGGTCTCGTACATGAAGAATTTCACAGCGAACGGTTTTCCCGGGAAGGAGGAACGCTGGAAATGGTCCAGCTCTGGGTCAATCTTCCCGCTGCAGCCAAGAGCACCCCTCCCAAATATCAGGAACTGGTCGCTTCGCAAATTCCAATTGTTTCACTTCCAGAAGACGCTGGGAGTGTCCGGGTCATCGCGGGAGATTTTGAAGGGACCGCTGGAGCTGCAAGCACTTTCACCAGAATTAATGTCTGGGACATGCGATTCAAAGGAGGACATCAGACCGTATTAAAAATTCCCGCCGGAGAAACCGTTTTTCTGATTATTCAGCAGGGAAAAGTGATTCTGAATGGCACGGAAGAGGCAAACGCGGTGGAACTGGTGGAATTTGATCGAGAGTCGGATGGAGAAATCATGATCTCGGCCCTGGAAGAAAGTACCGTTCTCTGTCTGAGCGGCAAACCAATTGGAGAACCGGTTGTTGGCCGTGGACCATTTGTGATGAATACCCAGGAAGAGATCCGGCAGGCCATCAGCGATTTCCAGTCCGGCAAATTCGGACGACTTTCCTGACCCGTGGGGAGTCTATGGATCCTGCCTGAGCTTGTTGATGTCAGGCACTCTCTGCCCGGCGGGGAGAAGTTGTCCCACCGCGATACACGAGAATCGTGAGATCGTCCGGTTTGGAAGGGCTGTCCAGTCCAGGAAACAGCATTCGATTCCGGGCCAGTTCCGCGAGTTGCTGCACGCAATCGCTCAGTTTCCCCTTGCGGATGTACTCGATAATTTCTCCCTGCATCAGGTTGTCAAACAGGCCATCAGAAGCCAATAGCACCGTATCGCGAGGGGAAAGCGTGATCCATGGTCCCAGTTCCACCGACATCTGATCGCTGCCAATAACATTCGAGACCAGATGCCGGTCGGGGTGAAATAAGGCTTCCTCCTCGGTAAGCATCCCCGATTCGACAGCATATCCGATCGGAGAATGGGAGATGCTGGAGAATTTCAATCGTCCCCGCTGGCTGACGATCAGAATTTCGGAATCGCCGACATGATAGCTGCGGACGCGGCGTCCCTGAATCTCGACAAGCGCCAGTGTTGTCGCAGCGCCGATTCGCGACCGCAACAGCCGCTGATTGACACGTTCAATCTCATTGAGAATTGTCGTTCTCGGGTCTGGACGGGCTTCCGTTTCGACGCGACAGGGAATCGGCACGATCCCACTGATCATCAATGCCAGGGGAGCCACCGGTTGTTTTTTTTGAACGGCCCGCTGCAGATTTGTTTTCATGAGTTGAGAGGCCCTCCGACCGCCACGATGTCCTCCCAGGCCGTCCGCGACAACGAGCAGTCCCTGCTGATCCCCTGCCGGAATGACCGCGACCGCATCTTCATTGGCTGCTGGTTTATACGGACATTTGACCGTCAACCAGGCTGCCCGTCCACCCGCCATCGCCACTTCGCGAACAGCGGGAAGCGGTTCAAGCCCCTGTAAGAACGGAAGCTCAGCCGATGAGACGGAATCAGCCGGTGGACGATCCAGATTCGCATCAGGATCGGAGCGACAACTCTCGACATGTACCAGTTTCCCGCGATCCTCTGTCCCGTTGTCTCCGGCAGTTCGATTTTTCTCATGCGGAGCGGATGCGGCGGCGTTCGGCATGATTCAGTACCCTGGGCTTCAGTCGAAGAAAGGCGTTCCGCATCTGTTCGGCATCGCGGAACCTTCGCCGAGGATCAGCATCGATTGCTTTCTGCAAAAATGCAATGAAGTCGGGGTGCATCCGGCTTCGCAACTTGCGGATTCCCGGCGGGGGCCAGCTATATGGCCAGGCCGGCCATTCGCCGGAAAACATCCGATAAATGATCAGACCTGCGGAAAACACGTCCGACCGCTGCGATGGTTTTCCCATCGCCTGTTCGGGAGCCATGTACCCGATCGTTCCCGTTCCGGACCCTTCAATCGTCTTCTGGGCGAATTTGGCGATGCCGAAATCGGCCAGCCGCAGGCGATCTCCCGCAAACAGCACCATATTTTCCGGCTTCACGTCACAATGGACGATCCGCTGCTGATGGGCATAGGCCAATGCTTCCAGCATCTGTTCGGCAAAATGCAATGCGGAGCGTAACGACAACCGCCGGGACAACCGTTCGGAAAGCGTTTTTTCCCCCAGCGGAAACGTAATGACAAAATGCTCCTCGATCACGGACGCATCTTTGAGCGGCAGAATATTCGGATGCTCCAGACGAGCCGCCAGCCGGACTTCATGGCGAAACAGACGCAGGGATTCTTCGCTGGGCTTGGGGCCGCGGGGGATCTTCAATGCAACATGCACCCCTTCAATGGTGTCGAAGGCCCGGTAGACCGTGGCAAAGCCCCCTTCACTCAGGCGCTTTTCGATCCGATATTTGCCCAGTTTTTGACGTGCTCGAAGTGACAAACCTGCGCCGTCCTTGATGAAGAGAAAAGGCCCTGTGGGAGCTTCGGGAGAAAGTTTCCAATTATACCGGAAATCTTCCTCGCTCGAAGGGGTGACCTGTCAAATTTATCGGCAGGACCAGTCCGTTCAGCCATGAGAAGTTGCATTGCCCGCAGAATCGCCCAAACCGGCAAAACCAGTTGCAGGCACATTTTTGATCGGTATTCGGAATGACACCATTGCCGCCGGCCCCTGATTCATGGCACAGATCCCGGACAACCCGGGGCTGAATAGAACAATGTCGGGTCCGCAGCACCCGTAACCCGTTGTGGTCCGCACAGTGGCCCCTGCTTAGCTGCTCGACTTTTGGGGCAAAGCCCAGCCGGGAACTGAATAGTAAATCGCCAGCCAGATAGTCTGTTCATCCAGCGTCGTCCATTCCACCCGGTGTTTTTTGAACGCTGGGATATTGATGAAGTCACCGGGATGCATTTCGACCGTGCCCTCCTCAAATCGCAGCTTGGCTGCTCCACGCAACAGAAGGACCCATTCATGCTGATCCTGGTCGTACCAGAAATTCGCGGGAGAAGCGTGTCCCTGGGAGACGATCCGTTCAATGCGCAGGTCCGCCGCTTCAAGCAACGTGGTGAACAGCTCAGCGGGCAATAGCGCGGGAAGGTCGGTGAAGAGATTTGTCATCCGAAACTTCCGATCCGGGGACAGGAAAAAGGCAGGATGAAAAATAAGGCTTGAAGTTCTCCCCGGCCTCAGATGCTACTGGACGGAAACGTCTTCTCCAGCCGGTTCTTCATCCGCGGCCCCGCTGGCATCGGCCGAGCGAGGCAATGTTTCCACTCCAGGGGTTTCGATGGTGACGCTCAGCCAGCTTTCGACCATGGTCAGGGACTGAATCCGAATGGGAAAGCTCGCCCGTCCCTGCTGTCGCGAGATCTCATAGTTCCGCTGGAGGGTCAATTGCGGCAAATGCTGTTCGAGCAGTTTCTGAATCATGACTGTCAGGGGAGAGGCGGATTGCACGCCGGATTTATCAAAGGCTTCGACGGCATATACGGTCGGTTTGATCACGATCTGCTCGTCGGTCAACTGTGGCCGCACGGCGATCTGAATCATCTGCACCGGAAGTTCCGGTCCCACCACCGGACGAATCCCAGCATGAATCTCGATGAAAATCTCACCGTCATCAATGATGACAAACAATGGATTCTTCTCAGCCAGCAGAATGGTGTAGAGTTGCGGGGCATTCCCTTGAACATCGGCGGGAGGAGTTCCCAGCCAGCGCATGAGTTGGGTGTCCGTGATTTCCCGTCCCGCGAGATGGAACCGTTCCACCAGGTCTTCGACAAACGAGGCATGAATCAACACACATCCCCGGTCCCGCAACGATTTCGAATCGAGCGAATAAGGAGTCGGCGCGGCAAGTCCCGGTTCGGCTGCGTATTGCAGCTCGGGAGCAGCAATCAACTGACGCGTCACCAATTTCGTGGGAACGCGAGAATTGCCGTTGAGCGGCTGTTTTCCGCTGGCATCCGCCGCCGCAGCCAGAGGAGGCCGAAATTCCAGCCCGCACAGCAGGGCATCCTGCGTCGTGGTCGTGGAGATCTGGCTGGGAAGCATTCCCACATCCCCCATTTGCTTTTGCACGGGTCCGTGCAGTTGTTCGTTCAGCTTGGCCAGAATGTCATCCAGCTTCGAATTGAACTGCGGGGCAACCTGTTGCGTCACCCGCTGGGCGGCAATTCCTTCGGAGACCGGTTTTCGTTGATCGGCCACGTTCAGAATAATGTTTTTGGCCAGCGGTCCCAGCAGCGGAACATTACTGACGGGCGAAGCAGCATCCAGGTTCTGCTGACGAATCTTCATGAATGCGGACGGACTCCACGTCCGCAGATTGTACCCGTTAAACTCGATCTGTTTTGTCATTTCGAATTCAAAGGTTCCCGCGGAATGGACGGAGGCCCGCTGCACCTGGGCCACGGTGTCATTTTCCGTCACTCCTTTGAGAACGAACAGCATCCGGGCAGCATCGGCACTGGGGGTAAAATCGAGTCCGGTTTTCGCCCGTGTTTTTTGCACTCCCTGAACCATGGCTCCCATCACATAATCCTTAAAGGGGCCTTCATCCACGGTGACGGTGCCGACAAATTCGCTCGCCAGACCTTCCCCGACCACAAGACAGACCGGATGCCCGGAAGCGAGTTCGACGAGCCGCTGGTGCGTGGAGACCGGAGGAGTTGGCCGGGAAACCGGTTGTGCCGTCAATGGAACTCCCCTCATCGGAACGGAGGAACGAAGAGGGGGGAGCATGGGGGAACGGGAAGATCCCGGCGGAAGTGGATTGCGAGGAATGGGGCGGAGGGCAGGGGGTGGAGATTGAGCCAGTGCCCGAGGGTTTCCGGGATGGACTCCTCCCAGGCCCAGCGTCAACACCAGGCAGGCCGAAACGAAGCCATATCGTCTCGTTCGCCTTGACAGGGGCATCCCGATCCCGGGAAAGAGAGTTGCGATCGAAGAGAGAGCATTCATTGTCATTTTGACCTCAGTCCGATCCGAACGATGCGGATGCGGAATAGGAAAGTTTACCCTGATCCTGTTTTTGAAGTGAGCCCATTTTTCCGTTTGATCGAAGTTCGTTCATTTGAAACAACCGATATTTTCAGCAGTAGTGACCAGCGAAGGTCTCCCGGTTTGGAAATTTCGGTTGCCGAGTCTGATTTTTCCACGTATTTCCCTACAGGGAAGCACAGATTCCCTCCCGGCGTGGCCGGTTTGTTTCGGTCGCAGTCAAAGTCATTCACGCTGCACAAAATCCTCGCAAGCGGTGAAACTTCAGAACGCTTGCGGTATGGAGGATACGATCATGCGGATGGTGACAAAACACGTGGACCTGCTGATTCTGAGTGCAGCCGTCGTCCTGGTCGTGGGGGGCGTTCTGGCTTTCGAGAGGAGCAATCCGAATGCCACAACAGCAAATTCCACTCCCATTGATGAACAGACGCCGTTGTATCAGCCTCATGAAATTCCCCCATCGAAAAAGATTGCCCCACCGGCCGAGGCCCCGGAATGGCTCAATCAGGAAGAACCAGACCAGCACATCCGGCAACGGACCGTTCCCGCTGCCTCTCAGTCTGGAGTCGTCCAACTGGGACCTGGAGCCTCGCTGGGAGGAAAACGCCCGTTTCCCGACGACAATCCCTGGAACCAGCGGATCGACCACCTGGAAGTCGATCCGCTCTCGGATGTCATGATTGCCAAAATTGGTTGTAAAAAGCCGATCTATGGCGATTTCGGCGCGGGAACATGGAACGGCGCCGCCATCGGAATTCCCTATGTGGTCGTGGATGGCAAGCAGGAACAGTTCCCCATTCGGTACACCGCTTATGGCGACCAGAGCGATCCCGGTCCCTATCCGATTCCACGTGATGCCGAGGTGGAAGGGGATCCGAATCAGGATGGCGACCGACACGTGATCGTCGTTGACCGCGACAACTGGAAGCTGTACGAGTTATTTCGCGCCTTTCCGATTGCCGACGGTCAGCTCTGGCGGGCGGAATCAGGAGCCATTTTCGATTTGAAGACCAATGCCCAGCGTCCCGTGGGCTGGACCAGTGCCGATGCTGCCGGCCTGCCGATCTTCCCGGGGCTGGTGCGCTATGACGAAGCGGTGGAACAGGGAGAGATTCGTCACGCGCTGCGGTTCACGGTTTCCAAAACCCGCAATGCCTATGTCCCCCCCGCCAGCCACTGGGCCAGCCGGTTCTCGGAGATTTCCCTGCCTCCGATGGGAATGCGGGTCCGTCTGCGGGCCAATGTGGACATTTCCCCCTTTCCCAAAGAAGTGCAGGTGATCCTCACTGCGCTGAAGCGTTACGGAATGATCCTGGCGGATAACGGCAGCGACTGGTTTATCTCCGGCGCCCCCGATCCACGCTGGAACGACGAGAACCTGCGGACGCTCAAACAGTTGGAGGGATGCGATTTTGAAGTGGTGCTCATGGAAGGACTGGTGGAGGAAGAGCCGTGCGACTGCCCGGAGGAAAAAGAGGCGTTGCGGAAAGAACATGCCCGCAAATCACATCGAGAACTTCATCCCACTCTCGCCCGCCCCAAATCGTTCTTTCCATCCGGTCAATGATCGCTCAGAAGATGCAGTGCATAGGCAAGGGAATTGAGGCGTGTCTCCACACTATCGGCCCGTGACATGAAGACCACGGGGCTGGTGGTGCCGCGAAGGACACCGCCAAACCGGCAGTGCGCGGTATACATGATCCCTTTGACGGTCAGGTTCGCGGAAAGCAGGTCAGGAAAAACCATGGCATCGGCGGCGCCGGTGACTTCCCCCGCGATCCCTTTGCGTTGTCCCGCTTCATTGGCATAGGCCAGGTCAAAAGAAAGCGGCCCTTCAACCCGGCACTCCCCAAAGGCTCCCGATCGACTGAGTTGAACCAGTTGATCGGATTCCAGCGTATCGGGCATCGCGTCCGTAACTTTCTCCGTGGCTGCCATCAGCGCGACACGCGGGATTTCCGCCCCGAGGTGCCGGGCGGTTTCCAGCACAAGTTCGATCAGTTGTTTTTTCTGTTCCAATGTGGGGTGAATGGTCACGCCGGTATCGGTCATCAGGAAGGATCGGCGATCCTTTTCAATCTCCATCAGCACAACCTGACAGATGGTTTTTCCGGTACGAAGACCGAATTCCTTATCAAGCACCGCTTTCATGAGCGACGGCGTGGCGATCTGGCCTTTCATCAACAGTCGGGCCTGCCCCGAGCGAACTGCCCGGACCGCAGCCACGGCAGAGTTCTCCATTTCCTCAATGATTTCGAACGGGGCCAGATCGATATCAATTTCAGCAGCAGTCTGACGGATGCGAACGGGATCTCCCGTGAGGATCGGATGAATCCATCCCCGCCGCCGGGCCAGTTCCAATGCTTGGATGACCGTGGCATCCGCCCCCCCCGCGGCGGCTACCGCCACGGGTGAATTCAAGGCGTCCGCGGATTGGAACAACGCTTCGAAATGTTGCAGCGGCATCGCTCTGGTCTCATGCAGGTCAGAAAAATGAATTTGTCGATCCAAGGGGCTTCAACAAAGGGCGGCCACAATCAGGTTTGAAAGACGGGTCAAGGGAGAAACCTGGTCTGAAAGTGGACGGGTTCCCAACAGGACCGCGCCGAGATCCCGATCTCGATCCATCCAGAACAGCGTTCCCGTCGCCCCCCAATGACCGGCCGCTTCCGCAGGAAGAAGGTCGCAAAAAGAATGCCGATGACTTTTCCAGTTCAGACGCCAGCCCAGTCCCCAGCCGCGCGTCCTCCGCTCCGCATCAGGAATGGACGGGAAATCGTCCAGCCGATTGCGGATTGCTTCGCTGATGCTGGCTGGAGAGAGGAGGCCCCCCTGAGAACCGGGTTTTCCCCCGATCAGCATCAGATGCAGAAACTGGCTCAAATCCGCAGCCGTGGACAGAACTCCTCCCCACGGCGCGCCGAGCCTTCGCCAGTAGTTGCTGTTCCAGTTCCATCCCGTCGCTGAACGCAACGAATCATCCAGATCGATCTCCGCAATCTGCTCGAAATTCGAGAATTGCTCTGGAAGTCCCAGAAATGTGTGATTCATCCCCAGGGGAGCAAACAATTCCTGATGCAGAAATTCCGCGCAGGATTGTCCGCTGACCCGCTGAAGGATTTCTCCCAGCAGGGCATAACCCATGCTTTGATACTGGGCATTGCGTCCTGGTGGAAACAGAAGTTCGATCTGGCAGGATTTCTCCACGAATTGGCGGAGTGAAGCGTGAGCGCGACGCAATTCTTCGTTTTCCGGCAACATGTCGGGAAGCCCCGAGGTATGGCTCAGCAGATGCTGGACCGTCATCGGGCGTTTGGCAGCCTCTTTCATCTCCGGGAGAAAATCCTGCACGGGCTGATTGAGGGCGAGCAATCCCCGTTCCACCAGAATGAGAACTCCCGTGGCCACGATTGGTTTTGTCAGGGAAGCCACCAGAAACAATGTCTCATCCGTCACCGGCAGAGCCTGATTCAGGCTTCGGCTTCCGAAATGGTGCGTCCCCGTTGTTCGTCCGTTCCGTTGAACCTGGAAGGAGAGCGCGGGGATCTCCCTGGACCGGCACAAATCCTCCGCCATTTCCAGGACCCGCTGCCAGCGGTCGGGGCAAAATCCCACATCCTCCGGTGCGCCAAGTATCAACCTGGGTGCGAATCTCTGATTCAAGGGTTTTCACTCCTCCCAGGGCTCGGGACGAGGCATCCGCTGTACGAGTCCGGGCCAGTGAAAATTGGATCTGGACTGCTTGATGACCTCAAAACGACGGCCTCCAAACGTTGTTTCGTAAGCATGACGACAATTGCCGTGCGATGCACGGCATATGGCTTTCAAGCTTTAAAGGCACGTTGCAATTCTTCCAGGGACGTATTCCCTTCCACAACAGCCCGCAGTCCTTCTGACTGGAATGACTGCATTTTCTCAGCCCGAGCCGCCGCCCGAATCGCTTTGGAGTCCCCTTGCGCCAGGACAATTTTTTTCACCCCTTCGGTCATTTCCACCACTTCCAGCAGGGAAAGTTTTCCAAAATAACCCAGACCATTGCAGGTCTCGCAGAAATCCACAGCGTCTTTACTCTCTTCATCATCCTTGGCGACGGCTCCTTCCACAGCAGGGCGATAAAGGACCCGGGTTTCCGGCGGCAGACCAAGTTTTTTGAGCAGCATCGGATTGGGCCGATATGCCCGGCGGCACTTCTTGCAGAGTTGGCGGATAAACATCTGGCTGACCACCAGCCGGAGTTGTTCCGACACCAATTTGGGATTTTTTGTCATCTGGCAAAGACGGACGATGCCATCCGCGGCATCGCGGGCGTGCATGTCGCTGATAATGGCGGCCTTTGTTGAGAAGTCCAGCGCGGCCTGCGCGGTCGCTGGATCGTCCATCGGCTCAATTGCCAGGATGTCGGCATCTTCCCGAAGAGCCCGCTGCATGGTCTGCGTCAGATTATCTCCCGGAAGGGCTTCGAACATTTTGACGTACGAAAGTTCCCGTCCTCCCATCGGATCGAGGCAATAAATGGAATAGACATAGGCATCGGTACAACGGACCAGGCCGATTTTCAGCGTCGTCAGCCCGGAAAATGGCGGACCAGCGGCCAGCACAATTCCCGACCGCTCGGCTCCCATGGCCCGGACTTTTTCAATCAGGCCTTCCGGAAATCCAAGTTCCCGGGGCTTTTCCGGAGCCACTTTCGGGTCATACGCCCGGAGAATGATTCGTTCGTTCCCCCCTTCCACCGGCTGGGAATTAATACGCAATTCATAAGTCTTGCCTTTGTATTCCGCCTTAATGCCTCCGGCCTGTGGCTGGGCGCGAATTTTGATATCCAGCCCTGCCAGCAACTTCAGCATTTGACCGATTGCCATTCCCTGCTGGGAAGGGAGACGAGTCGGAGCCGTCGGCGCGCCGTCCACCGAGACCGTGGACATGACGACCTGCCCTTTGGGCTCCAGGCGGATCATGTCGGCCCGGATGGCCAGGGCGTCGCTGACCATCTGTTTTGTGGCGACCAGTCCTGCCTGGACCAGGCGGGGATTCGCGGACAAATCCGGATTGTTCCCATTCATGGCCCCTTGAAAAAGGACGAGTTCCTCTTCTTCGTCCTCGTCTTTTTCCTTCGCTTTTGCTTTTGAATTTCCGCGTCCAAATCCAAAGATCACAGTTGCATCCTGAAAAGTAAACCCGCGAAGAAGTGAACGTTGACAACCCCTATTCTGGCAGAGGAAGATCAAAAATCCCAGCCCGCCGTCGGGCAGGGGAGAGTGGAACAGGAAAAGAGGAAAGTGCGATCATGAGAACGCGGTTTACGGGTCTCCCCCTTTGTTCCCTCTCTTCCCAGTGGCGCAATTCATGATTGCCATTCGTGCTGATTGCCGGGGCGGAAGAATCGGCATTCAGCCATTGAAAACGTTTCGATCCAGCCGCTCCTAGACCAGTTTGGTCATTGTTCGATCATGCTCGGTCTTGAATTCCCCGTAATTCATTAAGAACGACGTGAGACATCATTTGCAACTCCGCTCTAAAAAACGGGTCCGGGAACCCAGGGTGAAAATTCTTCATCGCCGATCCCCTGGGCTTCGCTTTTGGTTTTTTTCCCACTGGCAACATCGATGATCGCTTCAAAGATTTCGCGGCCCATGTCTTCCACGGCCTTTTCCCCATCCAGAATGGTGCCAGCGTTGAGATCCATGTCCTCTTGCATTCGCCGATACAACGGGGAATTGGTGGCGACCTTCAACGTGGGGACCGGTTTGCTGCCGAAACAACTTCCGCGCCCGGTGGTGAAGACGACCACATTCGCTCCGCCGGCAACAATTCCCGTCACGGAAGCAGCATCGTTCCCCGGGGTGTCCATGATGACAAACCCGTGTTCCCGTACCGGTTCCGCGTATTCATAAACCGCCCGAAGGGGAGCTGTTCCCCCTTTCGCAATCGCTCCCAGCGATTTTTCGAAAATCGTCGTCAGCCCTCCGGCTTTGTTCCCCACGGAGGGATTGTTGTCAATGGTCGCTCCAAACTTGGCAGCGTAGTCTTCCCACCAGGAAATGCGTTCGAGCAGTTTCTCCCCCACCTGCCGGGAAACGGCCCGCCGCGTGAGCAGATGTTCTCCTCCGTAAATTTCCGGAATTTCCGCCAGGATGCTTGTTCCACCATGGGCAACGAGCATGTCGCTGGCAATGCCCAGGGCGGGATTGGCAGTCACTCCGCTGGAACCATCGCTGCCGCCGCAGTTGGTTCCCAGAATGAGTTCGGAAACAGGAATGGGAACCCGCTGGACCCGGTTGGCTTCGGGGAGAAGTTCCTTGAGGACTTCAATTCCCCGCTGAACCGTTTTGGCGACTCCTCCCATGTCCTGAATATTCATGATCAGCGGACGTTCCGAAACGACTCCCGGATGCCCGAGTTGGACCAGGTCAAAATGCTCGTCGAGAAAACCGGCCTGCCCCGTTTCGCATCCCAGGCCAAGAAGGAGATAAGCTCCGATATTGGGATGCCGGGCATAACCCGCAAGCGTGCGGGCCAACTGCTGATGATCGCTTCCGCCATATGCAAACGAACAGCCCGATTTATGTGTCAGGGCGATCACGCCATCGATATTGGGAAAATCCTTGAGCAAAGACCGATCAAAGGCGTTCACAATGTATCTGGCGGACGTGGCGGAACAATTCACTGTCGTCACGACAGCAATATAGTTGCGAGTGGCGGCCCGGCCATCAGGACGGCGATATCCCTGGAACGTCCGGATTTCGGTCGGAACCGGAAAATCAACCACAGCAGTGGCAAACTCGTATTCGCAAGACCGCTCCTCAACCGCCATGTTGTGTGAATGGACCCAGCTCCCGGCGGAAATCGGCTGCGTGGCGAAACCGATGGGCTGCCCGAACTTGTAAATCGTTTCTCCGGTGCGGATGTCGCGAATGGCCATTTTATGGCCCAGATCAATCCGTTCCCGGGCAACGACCGGGGATGTCTCCTTCTCCGACTCCCAGCGAGTGCCGGCAGACGCGACAATGCGGGCGACAACAACCGTGTCCGCGTCATGCAATTTTAAAAATGGATCGAGGACCGCCATGATGATGAGCAACTTTTTGACAATGGAAACAGGAATCCGGATCAATGGGTCTCGGGCGATACCAGCTGTTCGTCAAAATAATTCACCGCCATTCCGGCATCGATCACCAACCCTTGCGTGTTCATTCCGGACGAACGAGGGCTGAGCAGGAAGGCGGCCGCGTTCGCCACTTCTTCGGTCTGCACCGCATGATGCCGCAAGGTCGCTTTTTCCGCGAACAGGTAAGAATCGACATATCCCGGAATCCCCGCTGAGGCGGATGTTTTCAGCAGGCCGGGACAAACGGCGTTAAAGCGGATATTCGAGAATTTGGCGAACGATTTCGCCAGAAAGCACAGTGAGGAATCGAGGGCCGCCTTGACGGGAGCCATGTATCCATAATTTTCCGCTGCCATGCGCGTTGTCGAAATGGAAATCGTGACAACGCTCCCCTGTTCCGGATCGAGCAGATCCCGAAAGGCGTTGGCCACGGCGATCAGCGAGAAACAGGAGATATCCACCGCCTGCAAAAACGCGGCCCGGGGAGTTTCATGAAACGGCAGCCAGCCCGCAGAGTAATCCGCAAAGGCAATGGAATGGACAATGCCGTGAAGTTGCGGGCGATCCCGCGAAATACTTGTCCGCAGGGCATCGATCTGGTCCTGATGTTCCACATCGCACACGTAGATGGGAACATCGTTTCCCACCAGCTTCCGAAGACTCTCGGCCCGCGCGGAACTACGGACGGAATAGAGCACATCCGCGCCCGCGTCCGTCAGCAGTTTGCCGATCTGAAAAGCAATGCTTTTCCGGTTGGCGGCCCCCATCACCAGAATCGTTTTCTTTTGAAGTTGCAGAAAATCCATTTCTTCCTGTTTCCAGCAGCGGCGCGTCCGGACTAACGGGTCACGCACAGATTGTCACGGTGAATCAGTTCTTCGTACATCGCGTTGCCCAGCGTGGCCTGGATCTCTTCGGTCCGTTTTCGGGCAATGGATGTGACCAGCGAAGAGTCATAATTCGTCAGGCCGCGGGCAAACTCATGGCCATGCGGATCAACAAGCGAGACGAGTTCTCCTTTCTCGAAACTTCCTTCGATTCGCGAGACACCGATCGGCAACAACGAGCGCCCATTGTGCTCCACCGCTTTCACGGCCCCAGCATCCAGATGCAGACGCCCACGGGGAGTCACGGTGAATCCAATCCAGCGCTTCCAGGCAGGAACCAGCCCCCCTTTGGCCATGAACAGCGTTCCGACATCGTCTCCCGCCAGAACCTTGTCCAGACATTGAGGATCGCGGCCGTTGGCGATAATCACGCATTCTCCCACTGCTGTCGCCATGCGCACCGCTTCCAGCTTGGTGAACATTCCTCCCGTTCCCCGGCTGCTTTTGACATCCTTGGCCAGCCCCATCAATTCATCGTCCCAGTGATCCACCAGGGGAATGCGTCTCGCATCCGGAGAAGCGGGATCGCCATCGTAGAGGCCATCCACCACGGAGAGAACCACCAGAAGCGGGTTCTGCAGCAGGTTTGTCACCATGGCAGCCAGGCGGTCGTTGTCTCCAAATTTAATTTCCCGCACGCTCACCGTATCGTTTTCGTTGATGATGGGAACGACCCCGTATTCAAAGAGCGTGTGCAGCGTGTTACGGACATTCAGATACCGGTCCCGGTGCCGGAAATCATCGGCGGTGAGCAGCAACTGGGCAGCATGATAACCGTGTTTCCGCATGATGTCGTCATACGTCCGCATCAGATGGGCCTGTCCCGTGGCGGCAGCCGCCTGAAGATGAGGCAGGTCTTTCGGACGGCCATGGAGTCCCAGCAGACCGATTCCCGCGCCAACGGCTCCGCTGGAAACCAGCACGACCCGGCGCCCCGTCTGGCGGATCCGATGAATCTGCTCGACAAGACCGGAAATGCGGTCCAGGTCCAGGCGGTCATCGTCGCGCGAAAGGACGTTCGTCCCGACTTTGATCACGACGGTCCGGGCTGAGTTGATGACCTCCTGTCGAACGAGACTCTTCATGCCGGCAAATTTCGAAAATTGAACAGGATGTTGTAAACAGGGAAGAGACGAAGAGGGAATCAGAATGGATCGCGGCCTGATGGCTGATGTGCAGCGAGAGCGGACCAACGCCGTCTGCGCCGCGTTCCGCCGCGCCAGAACCAGTCCTTCATCAGGACCAAACGTATGCTGCGCGAGCACAGACCGGAGCAACTGCTCTAATCCAGCTTCAGTCCCCCTTTTTCGTATTCCGCCTTCTTCATGGCGTGATCTTCCAGAATGACGATGTCGCCCGCTTCATCGTCATAAGCATAAACCTGCCAGCGATACAGGCCTTGCAGTTTGACGTTGTTTTGTTTGAGCAGGTCATTGAACTGGGCGAAGCTGGGAGGCTTGTTGTTGTTGTCGGCCTTCAAAATGTCAATTTGATGTTTCAGGTTGAGAAGCTGGGCCTGGGAACCAATGGCAAAGTACCCTTGAGCAGCAGCGCTCACAGGGTCGGTCGCATTAATTCGGTTTGTGGTGACGATGAGCGCCGGGTTTTCCGCAAGCGCCTGTTTCTTGTCGACAAGTTTTGTGTTGTCCTTCGGCAATCCCGGCGCGGCGGCAGGAGCCCCCTCGGGAGCAGCGGCGGCTTCGCCGGCAGGCGCGCCCCCGGCGTCATCGGTTTTCTCCGCGGTCCCTGTCGGTTTGAGCATCGAGGGATCGATACAGCCCGCCTGCAACAGCGCACAGGCAACAACTCCGAACAGAACAGGACGATATTTCATGACGAAACCCTCTCCGGGAAGGACAAGTACGTTTTGCCAGGCGCGTTGGAGCATCCCCGGCAAGGACTGTCTTCAAAGATCTCCCTTATTTGTATCGAGAGATCTTTAAACTCACCAGACAACAGGCTGGATTGCGGTTGCGAAAAAAGACGGCGGATCTAGAATCAAACCGGTTGAAAACGGAGTGAAGAACCGGCGAAATGCCTTTTCCGGAAACTTGCCCGGTCACCTTCGGTAAACAACGGATGAGCAGAAGTTTTCGCCTGTCCGCGATGTGAAAATGCCAAACGGCATTGTTCGGCCATCACGGGACCAATGGAGTGCTTTCTCATGTCTCCCAAAGCGGATCCGATTCTTCAGGTCTACCAGACCGGGCCGACAACCGTGGTTGGGTTTGGCGGACGGGACGTGCTCAGCGAGGTCAATGTCGCCAGTTGCCGGGAAGAACTCCTGGCATTGATCGAGCGGGAGCAGTGCCGGATTGTCGCCTTCGACCTGACCGGAGTCCGGCTCCTGCCCAGCGGACTCCTCGGTGTTCTGACCTCGTTACGAAGCCACGGCATTCAGGTGCAGGTCTACAATCCGTCTCTCGATGTCCGGGAAGTGCTGGCGACCACGAATCTCGACAAAGTCATGGAAATCCGCCACGTCGACATTCCCGCCCAGGAGGAGTGATTTTCCAGAGATGATCGACACTCAGGGAAACGTGTGATAAACTGAAGTACAGTATGACTCCCCGGACAAGAGCGGCTTTCCGGTGGTCATGATTCTTTCCCGGTGCAAGATGGTTTGAGAAAGAATCACGAGGGAGAAGCCTTTGAGGGACTGTCCGCAACTATCTGCAAATTCAATGTTGATGACCATGGCAAAGTGAGACGTATGGCTGGTTACAATACTTTTGATCCGCGGCTGGAATCACTCGTTGTGGAAACGAAAACATTCTGGGCTCCAGATACCCAGGGACTTTCGGAGGAGGAGAAGGCGATTGTCGCCCGGGCCATTCATCGCAAGCCGGAACTGGCGAGTCAAATCAAGTACGAGCGGACACACACCGGGTTTACCCGTGAAATCACCGTCAGCGAAGCGGATATCCGTCAGCTATACGACCATCAGACATCCGCTCCCGGCTGATTTCTCTCTCCATCATGGATTTCCATCGACTGCTCCATCCCTTTTCAATCGGTGTTGAAGATGACGAGGATGGCGCGTGCCATCCAATTTCGGGGTCCCTTTTTGATAAGGGGGACTCCTCCGCACTGCCAGGCTGTTGAGGCGAGATGCGTTTTTCCCGGACCGGTGCTGTTTTTTTTCTACTGCTTGTTTTCGCTCGGCTGAACGAGACCTTCGCGGAGCCGAAAACAGAAGCCCTTCCCCTCCCCGAGGGATTTCAGTTTCGAACGCTGCACGATTCGACTGGAACACATCCGTACGCGGTTTTTGTTCCCCGGCAGTATCGCGCGGATCAAAAATGGCCGGTCGTCCTGTTCCTCCATGGAGCAGGCGAACGGGGAAACGATCCCCGTCTGTTGCTGGGAGGGCAGTTGGCTGTCGCCCTGGAACACTGGCCCGATCTCCCGTTCATTGCTGTCTTCCCGCAGTGCGAAGACCAGACCGGACGGGCGCTCACCGGCTGGCTGGCCGGTTCTTCCGATGCTGACCGGGCTCTGAAGATCCTGGCGGAGGTGGAACGGCATTTCTCCATCAATCCCCAACGGCGAATTCTGGCGGGCTGGTCCATGGGGGGATATGGAGCCTGGAGTCTGGCCGCCGCCCTGCCGGAAAAATGGTCCGCGGTTCTGGTGCTTGCGGGGGGTGCCCTGCACGATCAGCTTCCCCTGGAAAAGCTGGCCGCACAAAAAACCCCCGTCTGGGCCATCAGTGCCCGGCGCGACCCGCTCATTCCGTTCGAACGCTCTCAAAAACTGATTGCGGAGCTCAATCGTCTTGGCGGCCAGGGAACATTCACTCTGCTGGAAAGCGAAGATCATGATTTTTGCCCCCAGGTCTTCGGATCGCAAAAACTCTTTGACTGGCTGGTGAATCCCCACCAGGTGATTCCCGCCAAGATTCAATTTGATGAACACTCCCCCCTCCCGGAAGAAACCCGATATTACGAACGGGAAGTGATTCAGCGTCAGACGATCCCGCGAGCCCTGGCCATCCGGCTGGGAAATGAACCGTTTCAGCAACTCGCCCGGGAATTGCCGGCGCTTTTGTCATCGGCCCCTTTCTCGGGAACATTGCCGGATGTGGATCAGACATTGGGATCGTCCGGACACGAAATGCGGGTCCGCCTGACCGGCCTTCGCTATCAATGCGACGTCACGGAAATCTGGGCACATGGAATTTCCGGAGGCCGCCTGGGACTGGACGTCAGTTTTCACCCGCTGGAACTGGCTATCGAGAAGACCAGTCTGGATTCCCTGCACAATCAGGCAACGACCGGACCAATTCACGTGCGTATCGGGATCCACGAACCAGCAATCCTGAAACTCGAAGTGCAACCGGTCACCGACTCCGGAAAACTCGTTTTAAGGCTGCTGCGGAAACAGTTTCAATTCCGGGACAGCAACTGGTATATCGTTCCCCCCACGGAAGTCGATGCTCACAGCGACAAATTCACTTCCGACCAGTTGGTGACAGGAATTGTCGGCAGCCTGTACGGAGCCCGGGACGACTTGACTCAACGAATTTTGAACGTCGTTCCGGAACTGCTGCATCGGGCGGAAGCGGAACTGCAACTTCGCAGTGCTCCGGGTCTGGCCAGAATTCTTTCCCCGCTTCCGGTGCTGGTCCCGGATGTCAAAGTCTCTCCCGCACGAGTTCGGACCGATGCCCGGGGAGTCTCGGTGGTGTGCGATCTGAAAATTGGCGTTCGCGGGCAGTTCAACAACGTTCCCATTCTCACGAAACTTCAACTCAGCGATCTTCCCGACGACGACCGGATCTCTCTCGACATCGGCCTAGGAGCAATCACCTCGATCTCACAACTGACCGTGGACCAGAACGCAGCTCGCGTGAATGTTCTCGATATCTCGGAAGAGAAATTCGCCCAACTGGCAGACCCCCGCGTCATGAACGAAGTTCTGCCCGGGCTGCACGCAGCCAATGGCGAACAATTGCACTCCATCTTACGACTGGTTGATCCGATGGTCGTGACTGGAAAATCCGCATCGGTTGCATCCGCCACATCCGCCGAATTGACATTGTCGTCCTCGAAAATTTCGATTGATGTTTATCGGTCTCCTGCTGCGAAAACGTCTCCGATCCCGGTCGGTCAAATTTTGTTTTCGCTGAAACAAATTATCCGCATTCACCCTCCCACAGATGAGGACGATCTTGAAGCAGCCTTTCAGCTGGTCTGGGATCCGGAGTGCCGCGTGGAGTTCCTGCATGGAGATTCGCTGGCGGGAAGTCCGGTTCCGGAAGTGAACGGAAATCGGTTCGAGCAGGTCTTCAAAGAAGCGTGGAGTACCTGGGGCCAGGCACATGGCGGCCAGGAAATTCCCATGACGGTCAGCCGTGTGGGGTCGTCCCGGTTGCGTCTGCACCAGCTCAAGGCCGCGCCGCGCCGGCTCAATCTGCAACTGGACGTACAAAGCGATTTGCCTCCCGGACCCAAAAACACGTCCATGCCCTGATGCCCCGAACGGAAAAGTGGTCCGCAAATTCGATTCCCGCATGGAACCATTGCGTGGAGAAGCATTTCACGATACTTGTGAGGCAGAAAAAAGCGAAATGCGGACAAGGTCGTACGGACTGTCTTGCCATGTCTCAAGGTCCCAGGGAGAAAGCGCCATGATGAAATTGCCCCTGTTCCGAAGTATTTGTGGCTTGGCAGCGGTGCTGGGAATTGCGCTTTATGCCGGAGGGCTGTTCGCTCAGAAAAGCGAATCGGCAAAAACACCTGGCGAGCTGTTGCCTGCTGAAGCCATCTTGTATGTTCGCATCGATGGGTCGTCCGGCCACGAAGAGGCGTTTCAGGAAACAGCTGCTTATCAGGCACTCTATGAAAGCGGTCTGATGGAGGTTTTCGATGGCCTCCTGGCGGAAGCGGGAAACCAGGAACAGGCAGCTGGAATTGTCGGGATTTTTCAGCACTTGCAGGAACATGGCGTTTCCCTGGCGGTAGCAGTCGATGCTCCCCCGGGAAAGCCGGTACAAGTCTGGGCCACGGCTGTGGCTCCCTTTGCCGGGGAAGGGAAAGAACTCCTGGCCAACGTGCTGACCCAAGTTTCCAATGGTCGGGTGAATGTTCAGGAAACCAAAGTCAAAAAACGGATTGTCAAGTATGTCAAGCTCGACAATCCGTTGGTGGAACTTGGCTGGTGGGAACAGGGGGAAGACCTGGTGCTGGCGTTCGGCATGAATGCGATTGCCAATTCCATCGCGGTGGCGGATGAAGAGCGTCCCAACATCACATCGCATCCGCTCTGGGCCAAATACTCCCATCTCGAAGACGACTTCGACGTCACGCAACTCACCTGGCTCGATTTCGAATCGTTGCGTCACAAATTCGGTTCCCGGGAGCTTCCCCCCCTGCCAGGCAAGGAAGACAAAAAGCGGTTAACGGTGAACGACATTCTGAAACGGACCGGCCTGGAGACGCTGAATCACCTCGCCATGCTGCACGGTTACCGGGGAGAAAGCCTGTGGACGGAAATTCTGATGGATGCCCCGGGAGACCGGACCGGACTGATGTCGCTTCTGGACCAGCCAACATTTGTGCTCGATGATCTTCCCGCAATGCCGCTCCATCACGTCGGCCTGATGGCGTTCAGCTTCGACGGTAAAAAATCTTTTCAAACCGTGCTGAAAGTCGTGAAGGACCTGGCAGCATTAGAAAAAGATGATGCTGTCGCGGAGATTGACGACGGGCTGAACCGGTTCAAAAAGGAACTCGGATTGACTCCGGAGGAGTTTCTGTCCGCGCTGGGCCCTATTCATTGTATCTACACGGATTCCTCACAAGGCCTGTTCGGACTCGGGACAACTGGAATTGTCCAGGTCGAGGATCAGGCCCGATTGGCGGAATCGTTGAAGAAGATTTTCCGCCGTATTCAGCAGGAAGTCGACCAGCATCGCCCGGGGCGGATGCAGGTGAAGACGTCCGAGGCTGGGGGGCGCACCGTTTTCACGTTGAAATTTCCCGATGTTCCGTTCATTGAACCGACATTTTCCGTGGGAGAAGACTGGATGATTGTCGGCCTGCTTCCACAGGCGGTCGATGCCCAGGTGATGCGCGAAGACGGGCGGCTCTTCAGTTGGTCGATTGATGAAGATCTGGCCGATGCCCTGGAAATGTTTCCTCCGAAGATGGCCTCCCTGCAAGTGGTCGATCCAGCCCAGACGTATCAGTTCCTGATGGGCCTGGCACCGACAATTCTGAATGTTGTCGAGATGGGGATGAAGCAGAACGGGGCTTTGCCCCCCGAAGGACATTTGCCGATTGACGCGGCATCCATTCCCCCCGCGGAACTCGTCGCTCAACCACTCTTCATGAATGTGGCGATATCAACGGTCGACGAACAGGGATGGCATGGCTATGCCCGACAGTCGTTACCCGGCATCCCTTTCGTGGGAGGTTCCGCCATGCCAGGGATGGGAGTTGGAACAGCCAGCGTCGTGGTCGCATTACTGCTCCCTGCTGTACAGCAGGCCCGGGCCGCCGCGCAGCGAGCGCAGTCTCGCAATAATCTAAGGCAATTGGCCCTGGCGATGCACAATTATTACAGTGCACAAGATCATTTTCCGGAAGGAACCATACCGAATCCGAACTTGGCACAGCCGGAGGAACGGCTGAGCTGGCTGGTGGAATTGCTGCCCTATCTGGATCAGGCCGCATTGTACGAACAGGTGGATCGAAAAGCGGGCTGGCAGGCGGATGAGAACAAAGACGCCTTTATGCTGGTGTTACCGGTTTTTCAAAATCCCGCTCAGAGAAATAAAGGAGAAGGGCCTTATGGAAAAACCAACTACGTCGGAATCGGCGGGTTGGGGGAAGAGGGTTCGATGCTTCCCGTCACCGATAAAAAAGCGGGAATGTTCGGCTATCATCGTTCGACGCGGGCTGAAGACATCACGGATGGGATGTCCAATACCATCATGATCGCGGAATCCACCGACGTCGTCCCCTGGGCGGAAGGGGGACATGCCACGATCCGCCCCTTCACGAAACAACCCTATTTAAACGGCCCGGACGGAATTGGTTCCCCCAACCCCCCGGAAGTTCAAATGGGATTTGCGGATGGCTCTGTCCGCTCGATCAATTCGAAGATCGCCCCGGAAATCATTGAAGCCCTGACGACCATTCATGGCGGCGAAGCGAACGATAAATTTTAAGGGTCTCTAACAAACTGGTCCCGCTCCGCTCGCGGACGGGGGAATTCTCATCGCTTTGATCAGTTTTGTTCGCAGCCCTCAGCGTGCTTCCAATCCGAGTTCACAGAAATCTGTTTGAAGAAACCCGGTGGGGCGCTCACCGGGTTTCTGTTTCATCAGTTCCATCGTATCATTTTTAGAATTCAACGCGCTATGCAGTTTCATCACATCACGCTTGAGAACGGCCTGGAAATCATCGGCGAGACGAATCCCGCTGCGCAGAGCACCGCCATCGGGTTCTTTGTCAAAACCGGCGCCCGGGACGAGACCAGCGACGTCGCCGGCGTCAGCCATTTTCTGGAGCACATGGCCTTCAAAGGGGACGAAAAATACTCCGCCGAAGACGTGAATCGTCTCTTTGATGAAGTCGGAGCCAGCTATAACGCCAGCACCAGCGAGGAACTCACGTTTTATTATGCCGCCATTCTCCCGGAATATCTCGAACAGACGTTCGAACTCCTGGCCCGGATGATGCGTCCCAGCCTGCGCGAAGACGATTTTCACACAGAAAAACAGGTCATCATTGAAGAAATCGGCATGTATGACGACATGCCCGCTTTTTATGTTTATGAACAGGCCATGGGACTGCATTTCGCTGGGCATCCGCTGGGACAAAGTGTGCTGGGATCGACGGACAGCATCACCGCATTAACTGCCCGGCAGATGCAGATGTATCATCATTCACGATATGGAGCGGGGAATCTGGTCCTGGCCGCGACGGGAAATATGGACTGGGAATTTCTGACTGCCCTGGCACGAAAATACTGCGGGTCCTGGCAAATGGGGCATCCCGGACGGGTGCAGGATGAAGCTCATCCAGCAGGGGCCGAACGCTGGGTCTCCCGAAACCAGATGCACCAGCAACATGTCATGCAAATGGCTCCCGCTCCCATGGCTCAGGATGCACTCCGCTTGGCTGCCGAAATTGTGGGGACGATTGTCGGCGATGACGGGACCGGACGGCTGCACTGGGAACTCGTGGAAACCGGTTTGGCGGAAAGTGCCGATCTGGCCTACAACTGCTTCGACGGCAGCGGCATCTGGGCAACTTATCTCTGCGGCCAGCCTGAAGAGACGTTTTCCAACCTGGAACGCATCAGAACAATTTATGAGCAATTTAATGAGTCCGGTCCCACGGACGAAGAACTGACACGCGCCCGTAACAAAGTGGCTTCCCGCGTGGTGCTGGCCAGCGAACGTCCCATGGGCCGCCTTTCCAGCCTGGGGGAAAACTGGTTGTACCGGCAGGAATACCGAAGCGTCGCTGCGGATCTGGAAACGCTCAAACAGATCGATCAGACAATGATTCGCCAGTTACTCAAACGCTATCCGCTGGGGCAGACGACGACCGTCGGCCTGGGACCGCTTGTCCGGAAAGACGGGCCGGCAGCCTGATGGCATTTCTCATCGATGAAACCAGCCCCGGCTCCAGAAATACAGCATCAGCCCGCATCCAGTCACTCCCATCGCCAGTAATGACAAGGGATATCCATAGTACCAGTTCAGCTCCGGCATGTTGTAAGGAGACGCCTGCATGTTGAAATTCATCCCGTAAACGCCGGCAATAAACGTCATCGGCATGAATAATGAGGAAAATAACGTCAGGACCCGCATAATATCGTTCGTCCGCTGACCCAGTTCGGTCAGATAGAGTTCCTGCAAGCCAATGCAGGAATCGCGGTCCGTTTCGGAAACATCCATCAACTGCACGACATGATCCAGGCAGTCCCGCAGATAAATCTGCGTTTCCTTGGTGACAAGCTCGTTTTCCTGTCGAACGAGCGAACTCAGGGCATCGCGATGCTGCCAGAGAAGTTTTCGCAGCAGGACCAGTTCCCGCCGAATTTCATGCAGCCGTCCAAGATGGTAACGCCCGTGGTCCATCGTGATGGCGATATCAATCTCGTCGAGTTCACTCCCGATCCGCTCCAGGCGAGGGAAATAGGCATCGATGATGGCGTCCAGCAGTCCATAGGCCAGATAATCGGCACCCCGTGACTGAATCCGCCCCTTCTGCCGGATTCGCGTCCGGATCACGTCGAAGCAATCTCCCTGGTCTTCCTGGAAGGTGACGACAAAATTCGTCCCGATAAAGATGCTCACCTGTTCGGAATCCATCAGCCGGTCTTCGTAGAGCATACGTGCCACGACGAACAGATAATCGTTGTATTCTTCAGCCTTGGCCCGCTGATGAAAATGCAGCACGTCTTCCAGCGCCAGCGGATGAAGCCCGAACTTCTGGCCGATGGCTTCAATCACATCCGCATTCGCCAGACCAGTGACATCCAGCCACAACACCTGGTTGGCCCGGGGATGCGGAATCTGCTGCGGGTGATCGATCGGTTTCTCGATCATTTCATCATTCCCATAGACCATCACCCGCATCCGCGTCGGTTGCTTGGACTGATCGGAAACAAGCGTTCCGGGGGCAGCGCCGGGAGAGGTCCGACGATGAAATTTCCGGCGGCCAGCGAGCGCCCGCACTTTTTCCTGAACGGCATTGACTCGTTGCGAAAAATTCACCGACAAAACTCCTGTGACGGCAAGGAGCGGTGCCACGCACCGCTCATGCTCCCTCTCCAGCAGAGATCCCTCTGAAACAACACCATCCGCAGCGTCGCCCGCAACCCGTTTTATTCCTCAGCAGACCTGCCGGAAATTTCCTTTTCCGCGACAGAATGATTTGGAATTTCGAAGGCGGAAGAGACTTCAAATGGAATCGCCAGCAGTTTTCCCTGACGCAGATCGACAAAGGCCCAGTTGGTTTCAGCCCGTGCCAGCAGTTGATTCCTGCGATACATCGCGAACTTGCGGCGGGATGTAAATCGCGTCATGTCAGCGACCCATGTCTGAATACGCACCACGTCTCCCACGAGTGCTGGACGGCGATATTCAATCTGATGCGTCCGGACCATCCAGGCCCAGCCCCGTTTCTGATAGTCCGCGGGTCCCCATCCCTGCACCCGCGAATGCTCAATGGCGGCTGACTGCATCCATCCAAAATAAGCCACGTTGTTCGCATGTCCCAGCGAGTCAATCTCTCCAGGCTGAACTTCGTGTTCATAATCAAAATAGACCGGCATCCGAGATCAGTCCTTTTAGCGCCTCGACCAATTTCCGTCCGGAATTTGGTTCCAAGCTGCGAATGATTTTCCATCGGCGTCAATTAAAATCACAAGAGTTCCCCCATATCGCCCATGAGGCGCGATTGGCACTGAAGCTATGACAGTGCCTTCTATATCTTCTAGCGTGACAGTTCCGTCAAACCACGCACCATGCACGTCAACGACATGAACGGTCGTTGATCTTTTGGGCCCTATCGCACCTGATATTGAAACTGCCTGCTCCCATTTAACGTCTCCATCAAGTTCAACAGTTCTTACAAGCCTGAAATCTGCAGGATTTTTAAACATCAAGACGATCTTGTTGAGATGGGTCGGATTAACACTACGATAGACAAAAATGACCGTAAAAAGCAGTAAAAGTCCAGCTACAATCACTCGAATAAGCTGGCCGCGTTTTGATGTGGGGCTCATGGCACTTCAGTGTGGATTCAAAACGAGGGGTATGGATTTTGTGTCTCTTTCGTCCAATTCTTCACTCCGCCATCCAATCCTTTCGGACATGGCCGGCAGTGCGACAGATCCCGGCCCGTTTCGTTTGACATCTCGTACCAAACATCGCCGTCGCCTTCCTTTTTGAGGATCTGGCAGAGCGTTTGTTCTGTCACGGCTTTCCCATCGTTGAATATTGCATTGTCAACTCGAAAACCAAGTACATATCCCGCTCGATCCCAAGGCTTGTCGGACCCTCGCTCTGCCGTTTGGCCTACCTGCTGCGCAATCTCTCCTGCTCCAAAGCCCGTTGCCGGTTGAAATCCGTGGAGTTTGATCCAGAAGCCGAACATCAGGTCCCCGATGAAGTGATCATGTATCCCCATTACACGCTTGACAAGAGCAGAACGCCGTGATTCGTGAGTGCCTGGCGGACATAAAATTCATGACTACTCGTGCGACTCCGAGTACTCAAATGAGATTCCAAGGATTTCCCATTCTCTTCTCGTTGAGAACAGCCAATATTCATTTGAAGCGAACGCCGGACGACGACCATAAAAAATGTCGTTAACCCTGCCCCAGACTCCCTTTCTAGGTGGTCGGCTTTCAAGAACTTCCCTCAGCCGCGAGTCTTCAAAATCGATCATCGTCAAAAGGAGCAGTTCCCATCTCTTGAAATATGGCAGCTGCTGCATTCTGACCTGATGATTCTCAGTGAGGCGGCTTCGCGTACAATCATCATAGAAATACCAAAGGCATTGAATGATTGCATTGCAGAGATTATCGCCGGTACGACATTCGCTGAGAATGTCGTCGAATTGAAAATTATCAATCTTACCGTCCGCATACGAACAGATTGCGCGAGCTATGAGTTTTCGAGATTCACTATCAACAGACATTTTATTGGTTGCATTTATATCCACAGGTAGCTGAAATTCCTGCCTCGATGACTATCGTGATGACTAAAGCACCTTTTGCGGCCGTTGTGACGGTGCTCCGTCCAACACCTCTAGCTGCTCTTCCAATTGCCGTAGAATTCGGGCCACGGCCAGCCAGGACAACGGTTCATCGGCATCGAACTCGATTCCATCTCCGGCCGCATCGCCAAAGCAATCCATCCCCGCCACGACATCCGTATTGAAAGCTTCCGCGATACCAAACTCCCGGAAAACCGCATCGATGCCGTCATCGGCAACGTCCCGTTCTCGGACCTCAAGCTCGACCACCACGGCCGGAAATTCTCGCTGCACGATTATTTCTTCGCCAAATCGGTCGATGCCCTGAAGCCGGGGGGAGTGCTGGCGCTCGTCACCTCGCATTACACCCTCGACAAGCAGAACGCCGCCATCCGGGAATACCTCGCCGACCGGGCCGATTTCGTCGGAGCGATCCGGTTGCCGTCGGATGCGTCTTAACATCCCTACACCAAAATACCAACAAGCGATACCAAAAATTCAGATGCGAATGTCGCTTGATGAATTCAAGGTACCATCTGACAAGATCTGTACCCTGATCTTGCCGCGCATGTTTCCGTCGAAGTAAACTCCTATCGTTTGGCGATATTTGTTCCCGCTTCCATCATCAAATGAAACTGTTAGACTCGAGTCGCCGGACGGCAGAACTTTCGTACTGCCTTTTCCTCCTGCTGTAATCGACTTCAAGCTGAATCTACCCCCTGTATATTCTAGTTCGACATCTCGTATCTCCGAGGCCATCTCATTTTCAATGATAACTCGAATTCCCTTTGTGGCTCGAAAAGTCAACAACAGAATGAGAACAACTCCGAATGTTAAAACAATGAATTTTTTTTCTTTAACATCAAGTAGAAAGATCCTTATCGTTCAGCTTTTACTCCGCAATCCTGTGTAGAGAGCGAGCAACATCTCGGAGTTCTTGGTCTTCCTTCGCATCGTTCATTAATTGCGTGATCCAAGGCCGCATATCCTTTAAGCACTTCTGACGCGCCGCATTGCGTACAACACCCGGGAAGTTTAAAGCCAGAAACAGTTGATCGAGGGCGAACTTGCGTAATACCTTGGATTCCTGCGGATTCCTCGCTATGAGCGACACATCTTCCAGTGCAGACACGGTTGCTTTCACTGAGACATCATCATTTCCATTAGACATTGCCAGTCCTGTTAAAGATTGAAGGCAATGCTCGCGAAGCTGAATTGACGTCTGCTTATTGCTGAGAACATCTGATAGAGCTTCGCGAACGAGGGCTGGCTCTGCTGTTCTCGCTGCTAAACACTCGGCTGCCTTCATCCGCAGGTCATTCGCAGTTGTCTTGTCAAGCAAGATTGATGCAATTAATGCTGGAATCGCGATGTGCTCATATTTCATTGCCGAACGAGCCAGCATTTCCATCGCCCTGTCACGTAGCTTTGTAGACTCAGACGGGTCTAGAATAATGTTCGCCAAGGACGCCTCTTCTGAGGATAATGGATTGCTTTCTGTCGCAATTTTTTTAACCCACGATTCTGAATATCCTCCGACCCGCGCCTGGTCTAGTGCGAAGGGGATAGTCAATGCCCCAATTGCTTCGATTGCAGCGATTCGGATTTCGTCGCTTTGTTGTTTGTTACATGCGATTTCATAAAGTTGTACCGATGCAGCACGAATCTGCCGCTGCATCTCGATGATTGCCAAAATGGCCTCAAGTTGCTGCTTGGAATCTCCGTTTAAGCCTTCGTGAAATGACTGGGAATCTTGTGCAAGGACTGATTGTCCGCTTCCCAGTCCCAAAAAACACAGGCAAACAATCTGCACAACCCGAAGAATGTACAGATACCGCACTTCTAGGAATTTTTTGCAAAACATGGTGATTTCACAATAATCGCTTGTTATATGAATTGCTGCTATGTTGCAACAGGTTCGCATCCCGTGCTGTTATTGGGCGGGCGAGCTTCGAAATACAGGCTCAACAATCCAGCAGCTTTGCAGTTTTCAAAGGAAACGACATCAGATGCAAAGTGGTTTGCTGTTGTCAAAAAACCATTTGGTGCATACCGGTCGGGGGTGCCTGCCCCCGGGCCTACCGTGATGAGATGCCCGGAAATATAACAGCATTGTTGCCCTGCGGCAGTACCTAGGATCGGTTTTGACCGTATGCACTTTTCTGCTCCTGGGTGGTAGGTTTGGTTCGCGTTTTCCGGTGCCGTCCATGAGCCTGAGTCAGCGCATTCCAGGTTGCATGGACATGCAGGAAGCTTGTCGAGCCAGCCAAGTTGTTTCATCTCTTTTGCATGCCACTCCCTGCAAAGATTTGCAGCGTCTGTAGCGGTAGATGGTGGCTGCATTCCAGATGGGTCGATATGATTGACTGGATTATTGTATGCATAAACATATGGATTTAACCCACCGATCACAGGAAATCCCTGAGGCGGCAATGGATCTCTTGTCGTAAATCGTCCTAATTTCGGTTCGTACATCGCAGGTTCTCCTTTTGAACAACATCATGTTCCCGGCAGGCGAGGGAAGTTTCGTGAGTGTGGCGACACGGCAAGTCCGTGCCGTCCGTGTTCAGGATGCCCGGCCTTTGAAGCCGCTTTGAATTGATTTCGACGCTGAGTGCATCGTCCGCAGAGGCAATTTAAGGAATGTCCCATCCGGGCAGTATGATTTGCTGACCGCGTCTGAGAGCATTCCCAGCATCCACACGTCATCCCATGCGGCGGAACCGGTCCGAACTTCGCCATCTCCCGATATTGGTCACACTCATTGCAGAAGCAGTGTGGAGTGTGCCCAGGCGCGCCGGTCACGATCCCTAATGTTTGGCGCGCGTCCTTGCATTGCCAGCAACCACAATTCTCACCATGGCCCGCTTCCTCCAGATGCAAAGCGGCTCGCTTGAGCGGATCACAGTCATGGCAGCAACAGTTCTGAGAATGCCCCCAGACACCCGGCATCGATTCCAGCTTTCGTCGATTCTCCTGTTGCTGCTCGATCACGCGCAGGTTGGACTCTTCCCATTCGTGCAATTGCTTCGTCCGCTGCGCGTGCAGCCATTCATAGCGCGGATCGTCCGGGGCAAGCTGACGGGCAAAGTAAATCGACTTCAGACAGTTGTTCCAGTCGTGAGCATCAAAGAAACATTCGCCACGCTGAATGAGAAAGTCCGCGAGGATTTCCTTGTTATTCAGGGTTCTGAGATAGATGCCATGCTTGATTTCCGCATCCGTCCACTTCTCCGGCCAATCCCTGTAGTAAGCGTCGGGGTGAAATGCGATTCCTTCTCCGGAACCCTCGACATTGAATCGATCGGGCGGAATCCAGATCTGGACCGGTGGAAGTCCCCAATCAAGGAGCGTCCCCTTCGGATCATCCCAGCGGAAAAACAAATGACCTCGTGTCTGGACCAGATGAACAGGAAGGCCGAGACGCTGACCCACCGCCACGTAGACCACTGGCATCGAGGCACAAGTGCCTCCTTTGCCGTCGTCGTTCAGAATGCCATGAATGAAGACGTCTTCCGGATTGCAGAAGTCAGGATTGAACTTTCGGTCCGGGTGATAGGCGACGCCGCAGTCCTCCTGGAGAACTTGCAGCATGTACCAGCAACAGAGACGTCCCAGTGAATTCCTGTAGCTGAACTCCGTCGGCGGCTGGCTGATCTGGCGTTCGATGCGATAAAGGTGCCGCCAGATTTCAAAATTGCATCGGCTGGCCCACTCATCCAGCTTGGCGAGCAGGACTCCTTCATCAAGAGATGAAGTTCCCTTCAGGCCGCGAGCCGCCCGAAGGTTCATCAGAGCAACATCGCAGCCGTCCAGAGATGACAGCGAAAGCTTGGTGATCGGTTCGAAATCTTTCGAATCGTCCGGCATGGTGGCCTCTTTCTGCTGTCGATAAACAGTACGATTTTGCAGCCGATGATGCAATAACGAGTGCGGGCAGAATGAATATTTCATCTTTTGCAGTGAAAGGAAAATGATCGGGAGAACAGCCTGGACCGGATTGTGGATCAACATTGCCGATAAAGCGGCCGCTTGGTTTGACGGCGTGTCCGTCTGCTCGCCACAATCTCAGCGCGGGGAAGACATCCCTGTGCCGGACTGGCCTGGGATCACGCTGCCAATTGAAGTACATGGCCAATCCGGACAACCGGAGCCATTTCCGCCCTGAGAGATCGAAGTTCGTGATCACCCCGATCCACTGAGAAAGACGTTCGAGAAGATTCTGATTTCAAACTTCAACGAGAAATCCCTTCCATGAAATATCGCTTGATTCCCGCCCTGATTTGTCTGATCGGCAGCACCTGCACGCTGCTCTCCGCCAATGAACCCAATCAGTTGACCGAAAACGAACGGCTGGCCGGCTGGAAACTTTTGTTTGACGGCCATTCTCTCTCCGGTTGGCATACCTATCTGAAAAAGGAACTGCGTCCCGGATGGGAAGTGAAGGACGGAACGATTGTGCTGACACAAAAGAAGGCAGGCGATCTGACGACGGACGCGGAATACGAGAGTTTCGAAATCCTGCTCGATTATAAAATTACTCCGGGAGGAAACAGCGGGCTGATTTTCCATGCCCCGGAAGTCAAAAACGGAGCCCCCTACGAAGGACCTGAAATCCAGATCCAGGACAACGTGGAAGGGAAAGATCCCCAGAAGGCCGGATGGGTCTATCAATTGTATTCTCCCGGAAAAAACCGGGTCACGGGAGAGACCCTGGACGCCACCCGTCCCGCTGGCGAATGGAACCAGATTTATCTCCGGGTGACTCCCGCACAGTGCCAGCTCATGATGAACGGCGTTCCCTATGCCACCTTCCAGAAAGGTTCCGCGGACTGGAAGAAGCGCGTGGCTGCCAGCAAGTTTTCGAAGTTTCCCGAATTCGGAACCTATCCCAAGGGGCACATTGTCCTTCAGGACCATGGAAATGAAGTCGCCTTTCGGAATATCAAAGTCCGGGAGATCAAATCCGAACAGGCTCTGCCGGATATTGCCACTGGAACTCTGAAGCTGAAAGCGGCGCTCGCCTTTCCGAATCTCAAATGGGACCAATGGAGCCCGGAAGACGATGCCGGCCGCCAGCAGGCATTCCGGACTGTTCTGATCACCGCTCCCCGGGACGGCAGCAAGCGTCTGTTTGCCGGCGAGCAACATGGGGCCATCTGGGCATTTCAAAACCGCCCGGATGTCACCAATTCCAAATTGTTTCTCGATATCCGTGATCGTGTGAATTACAGCGACAAAGCCAATGAAGAAGGATTTCTGGGGCTCGCTTTCCATCCGAAGTATCAGGAAAACGGGCTGTTTTATGTCTATTACACGCAGAAGCCCGGAATGATCAGCGTCATTTCGCAGTTCCAGGTTTCCAAAGATGATCCTGACCGTGCCGATCCGGCCACGGAAAAGAAGCTCATGGTCATTGAGCAGCCGTTCTGGAACCACAACGGGGGAACAATCTGCTTTGGTCCGGACGGATATCTGTATGTTGCCCTGGGTGACGGCGGCGCCGGGAATGATCCTTTCAAGAATGGTCAGAACCTGAACAAGTTACTCGGCAAAATTCTGCGGATCGATGTCGATCATCCCGCAACCGATACTCCTTACAGTATTCCGAAGGACAACCCATTCGTGAATCAGAAGGAGGCTCGGGGAGAAATTTTTGCCTATGGATTCCGGAATCCCTGGCGGATCGCTTTCGATCCGCAGACGCATCATCTCTGGGCGGGAGAAGTCGGCCAGAACCTGTGGGAAGAGATCGACATCGTGGAAAAAGGGAAGAATTACGGATGGAATTCTTTTGAGGGAACCCATCCGTTCGGCGAGAAATCGATGGATCCCGCCCAGACCGTTTTCCCGATCTGGGAGTATGACCATCAGGTCGGCAAGTCCATTACCGGGGGTTCAGTCTATCGCGGAAAAGCCCTGCCGGACCTGGTCGGCAAATACATCTATGCAGACTATGTGACCGGACGGATCTGGGCGCTTCATTACGATGAAGCAGCAAAGAAAGTCCTGTCGAATGAAGAAATTCCTACCGAAAAAATGCCCGTTTTAACCTTCGGAACGGACACGGACGAGGAAATCTACTTCGGAATCGCTTCTCCCACCGGGAAGGGAATTTACAAGTTTGTGCGGGAATAATAGTGGACCAGCAATAGAAAACGGGGAATCGGGAAGGAGTGCCCCATTCTGACTTTTCGTTTCCCCTTTCTCCCGCGATGTTGCACAAAAAGTGCAAAGCCCTCCTCCGTTGAGAATTTACGGCGGGGGGCTTTTTTTGATTGCTGGAGCAAACTATAGTGCTGAAATATGCAGGATTTGCGCTCGATGATTCATCGTGAATGATCACCCGCAAGCCGTTCTTGACCGAGAGATCCGGAAACGGGCAGGGGAATGGCAATAATTTCCCTGCATTCGTTGATCTTCCTGACTTAATTTAAACGATTTGTCCATGAAATCGACCAATTTTCCGCGTGCGGCGATTTTGTTTCTGCTGGTTCTGGGAGCTGCGCTCACCCGCTTACTGCCGCATCCGTTGAACTTTACCGCCATTGGAGCCATGGCTCTTTTCGGCGGCGCCTGCCTGACAAGCGGCTGGATGGGAATCGCCCTGACGCTGGCCGCTTTAGGCATCAGCGACCTGATTCTCGGTTCTTATGACCTGTTGCCGGTGGTCTATGCCAGCTTTGGGCTGAATTTCCTTCTGGGCCGCTGGCTGAGGTCCAAACGGACATTCACCCGGACAACGCTGGCCACTCTGGCCGGTTCGGTGCAGTTTTTTCTGATCACGAATTTTGCCTGCTGGTTGTATTATTATCCGCACACAATGGAAGGTCTTCAGCACTGCTATCTTCTGGCACTCCCGTTTTTTCAGAACACATTGCTGGGAGATCTCTTCTTTGTCGGCGCTCTTTTTGGCGCCTGGGCCTTGGTAGAACGATTTGTTCCCGCGATTCGGGAAGAATCCCGCTCTTCAGCAACGTCAATCGTCTGACGGCGGAAGGGAAACAGCAGAAGGGGGCAGTGGTCGAAGAAGGGTAAAAAAGGGAAGACTGCGGAGCGCCGAAGGGTTCCCTTTCTCATCCTTCGTTCTCAAATTACGCCCCGGGAACAGACTCGTCCGGAATATCCCTCAATGCCCAACTGGATCATGGCTCTGCTGTCCGGTTTGCTCCTCCTGCTGGGGATTCGCATGAGTGCGTTCTTCAGCGGATCGGAGACCGGATTCTACCGGTTGAGCATTCCCCGGCTCGGTATCGATAGCCGGGCGGGAGACCGCAAAGCCGCCCGCCTGCTCTGGTTTACCGGCCATCCGGGTTACTTTGTCGGGACCTGCCTGATCGGCAATAACGTGGCGAATTATCTCTGCTCAGCCGCGGCAGGAAACTGTGTCCTGCTGATGTTTGGACATACCAGCGAACTCCTGGAAGTGGCCTCCACGCTGATTCTGGCTCCCTTTATCTTTGAATTCGGCGAACTGCTCCCCAAGAGCATGTTTTATCTGACCCCTTATTCTTCACTGAAAAAAGGAATTCGCTGGTTTTATGCTGCTTACCTGCTGTTTCTTCCCATCAACTGGCCCATCATGCTGATGATTCGATGGTTCGAGAGGCTGCAAGGCGAACCCGCCCAAGCTCCGGAGATTCAGCTGGGACGCAATCGCCTTTTGCAACTGGTTCAGCATGGCCAGCGGGAAGGGGTCCTGACCGACCTGCAAAGCCGCCTGGCCAACGGACTCTTACAACTCTCTCCACAAACGGTGGTCTCGTCGATGATCCCCTCGGCGCGTGTGCTGGGAGTCTCCGACCGTTCTTCCCGAAAGGAGATGCTGGAATTCGCCCGCAGTTTTGGAGTCTCCGCGGTTGCTGTTCATCATGCGAATGATGAGACAGGCTGGTACGGCTATGCCTATGTGGCGGAACTCTTATTGACGGAACAGGACTGGCCGATGATTCACCCCATGCCCACTTTTCCCGCGGAGACCAGCAAGCTCGAAGTGCTGCATCGGCTGCAACTGGAAGACGCGAATTACGGCTGCATTGTGAAGAATGGCAAGCCCCTGGGAATCGTGGCGAGAAATGGGCTTGTGGAACAACTTTTCCGCTCCGGTCCGGGAACCCGCATTGCTCCCACAACCTGACGGCTCGTCCGTCAACCCATGTTCCGCAAAACATGCACAGCAATTATCGGCGCAGCCAGCTTTTTCCGCTCTTTCCAGGAACGCTGGCCACTTCAGCAAGGCCGATCTGTTCAGGCGTTTTTTGAACGGCGCTCCGTGGAAACGGGACCAGTTTTCAATGTGGCGGTTCGCTCTTCCGCCAGAGTGTGGAACCGGGCCAGTGTTTCCGGACTGACATGATGTTCAATGCCTTCCGCATCAATGGCGGCAATTCGCTCGGGAACGCCAATGGCCAGCAGGAAACGGTAGACAAGTTCATGCCGCTGTTGCGACTCCGCCGCCAGACGGGCTCCTTTTTCCGTGAGCTGAATGGGACGATAGGGTTCGGTTTCGAGATATCCTTCTTTTTTCAATCGGCTCACAATCCGCGTGACGGTCACATGGCTGACATCGAACCGGGCCGCGAGGTCGACCACCCGGCAAATACCTTCCTGGGCATGAATTTCCGCGACCGCTTCGACATAGTCCTCCGCCGTTTCCGTGGAATGGTCCTTGCGTGTCCGCCGATGGCGTGCTGCGATCCGACGGGAATTCTTCATCATGCGACGATCCGATGTGGCAACCAGTGAGGACGGAAGTCTTCTCAGAGGACTTCCGGAGAACAAGCCGTGCTTCCGTTTTGTCTGTTCAAGTTTAAGGCGTCCAGGAAAACAGTGACAGGTCTTGCCGGAAAGAGGAAGCGAAGCGGGGGAAGAGGTCCGGATATTTCTTTCTTTTTCCGTCCCTGGAGCAAGTTGTTCTTTCCCGGGCCCGTGCAGCGCGTTTGATTTCATGAACGAACGATTGATGTCCGCCTGGTGGAACGCAACCAGCAGCCTGTTGAAAAACAGGAAATCCCGGCCAGACAGAAATGTCCGGCCCACTTTTTTCAATGAACCAGAAGCCCCTGATGGCACAGATATCTCCATCTGCGTATTGTTCAACAGACTGCCGGGCAACATTGACCCGCTTCCAGTTTTCATCCCTGGATTTTCCTGGCGCGATTCGTTTTTTAAGGGTCTCCCGATAAACTCGGGCAATCTGCTTTCCCGTCTCCAACCAGGATGATCCCGGATGTCCCAAATCGAACTGGCTCCCGTCTGTCCGCCATCACGTCTGTTAATGGGCCCCGGGCCCAGCGATGTCTCTGCCCAGGTCCTCCAGGCCATGGGCGCCCCCATCGTCGGCCATCTCGATCCCTACTTCCTGCGAATCATGAACGAAACGCAGACCATGCTGCGGGAAGTGTTTCAGACGAAAAACCGCCTGACACTTCCCATCAGCGGAACGGGAAGCGCCGGAATGGAAGCCTGCGTGGTGAACCTGATCGAGCCGGGCGACCGGATGCTGGTCTGTGTGAACGGAGTCTTCGGCGGCCGAATGGCAGATGTGGCCATCCGGGCGGGAGCCGAAGTACGAACAATCGAACGCCCCTTTGGAGAAGTCTTTTCCGCTGAAGAGGTGGCCCAGGCTGTCCGTAATTTTTCGCCGAAAGTCGTCGGGATCGTTCATGCGGAAACGTCGACGGGCGCCTGGCAGCCGCTCGCGGAAATTTCGCAGGTCATTCACGGTCAGGGGGGACTGTTGCTGGCGGACTGTGTCACTTCGCTGGGAGGCATTCCGGTGGAAATCGACAGCTGGCAGATCGATGCCGCCTATTCCGGAACGCAAAAATGCCTGAGTTGTCCCCCGGGGCTGGCTCCGGTGACGTTCAGCGACCGGGCCGTTCAGGTCATGGAGGCCCGGAAAACAAAAGTGGCCAGCTGGTATCTGGACCTGTCGATGGTCCGTAATTACTGGAACGAGCAGTCACGGGCTTATCATCACACCGCTCCGATCAATATGAACTATGCGCTGCATCAGGCATTGCGGGAAGTGCTGGAAGAAGGTCTTTCCGCCCGGTTTGCCAGACATGCCCGCAATCACCGCGCTTTGCGTGCGGGAATCGAAGCCATGGGCCTGCGGTATGCCGTTGAGGAAGCGATTCGCCTGCCTGTGCTTAATGCCATTGTGATTCCCCAAGGCGTGGATGACAAAGCTGTCCGCAGCCAGTTGCTGGCGGAATTCGGAATTGAAATCGGCGGCGGTCTGGGCCCCATGGCTGGAAAGACATGGCGTGTGGGACTGATGGGGGCGACCAGCACCCCAGCCAATGTCCTGCTGTTTCTGGCAGCCCTGGAAGCATGTTTGCAACGACAGGGATATATCTGTCCGCCGGGAAGCGGAGTGAGTGCGGCGAATTTCTTTTATGCCGAATCTGCGGCCTGAGTTGGGTGGCCCAACCAGAAATTCCTTAAAATCATCTTTATCGATAATCTGCTTGCGAGCATTGCAGTCGCAGCCAATGCGGATAATCTACGCCGATTTCCTGGGCTTGCCAGTTTTTCCCCTTGTTACAGTCAGCCTCGGGTTGCAAGATCGTTCCGTCTGCCTGATCTCATGAACCCTTTCAAATTTCTGGAACGATTTTCTATGGCTGCCATTCTGATTATTGCCCTGATTGCTGCTCGGAACGCGAATAATAACAACCAGTCTGCAACGAATTCCCGTCCCGGTCTTTTCCGAAACGTGGGGAATCGCAATAACAATTCCCGCCGAGTTTTCCGCGTTCGAAATACGCGACAGGGATTGGGAGGCCGGTTCCAGCGATACTAGAGTGGAGTTGCAAATGGTATCTCACGCGGATCCTGCAATGACCAAACTGGTCTAAAATGAGCTCCTCTCAAAATATGATCCCGCAGGACGTGGACGACTGATGTCGTCCGCGTCCTGTTTCGTTTTCGGAATGAAGTGAAAACCCTGCAAAATCACGCTGGTCCGGCAGCGGAATCCGCATTCCGTGGTTATCATCTCCATCAGGAACGGTTGTTTTCCTTGTTCAGATCTCCGGCGAACAGCAAATGTGGCATCGAGTCGCTTCTTTGAATGATCTTCCCGCAACGGGCGGACGGGAATTCGTCGTGGAAGGGAGAATCGTCGCCCTGTTTCAGACCGGAGACGGCGTGCAAGCCATGGACGGGATCTGTCCTCATGCGGGAGGCCCGCTGGCGGAAGGGGAATTGCAGGATGGAATTGTGACCTGCCCGTGGCATGGATGGCAGTTCCGGATTGCGACCGGTCAGCACTGCCTGAGTCCGCAGATTCATCAGCAATGTTTCCCCGTCAAGATCGAAGGCTCCGACGTCTATGTGGAACTGCCGTGATGAATGCTGAAACAAAATTTCCAAAGGCTCCGCCCTCATTCACTTCACGGCGTTTTGACCGCAGTCTGAACGTCCTGGCGACAGGGCTGGGAATCGGCTATGTTCCCAAAGCTCCCGGAACGTTTGGAAGCCTGCTGGGACCGGTTTGTGTCTGGTTGCTGAACGCGGACGGCACGTCTCCGGGATGGGGACTCCTGCTGGGAGTGCTCTTTTTTTTGATGGGCATTCCGATCTGCAATGCCGGGATACGCAGCTTGAACAGTCAGGATCCGCCGCAGGTGGTCTTCGATGAAATCGCCGCGTTTTTCTGGGTCTTTCTGCTTGTCCCCTTGACGCTGCTGTCCGCCGTCGGCGGATTTCTGCTCTTTCGTCTGTTTGATATCTGGAAGCCCTGGCCGGTCCGGCAGTTTGAAAAACTTCCTCGTGGACTGGGCATCATGGCGGATGACGCTGCCGCGGGAATCATGGCGGGCATTCTCCTGACAGCAGCCTGGTGGGGATTGACAGGCCATCTCGCGATCTGGAATTGATCAACGGGAGTTCTCATCCCCCCGCCTATCCTCTCATCCTGCTATTTATGGAAGCCGTAGGCGGGGTTGTCTTCGCTGAAATCAAGATCACCCAGATCCGCGTTGGGGGTGATTTTGTGATACCGGTACAGTTCCAGAAGCATTCCAGGTTTCCCGTCCGCATTCCATCCATGACTTTCCACGCTGATCAGAAATCCGGTTTCCTGGCTGAAGATCAACCGGGACGTGGCATAAACCGGAGAAACGTTTTCGTTCGCGAAAGAAACGTCGAACTGAGTGGCGGGCCGCCCCTCCGCCAGAACCTGGGAACTGACACAGACCACTCCAGCCTGAACAGACTTTTCCTGCTGATAAAAACGGAGCGCCATCCGGGAAAGATTTTCAATTCCGATTTCCGTCAGCGGATAGCGGAAATCCCTCATGGCCTGCTGACTTTCCGGACGTAATTTCCAAACCGATCGCAGGCTCGCCAGTCCTTTCGTCGGATGAGCCAGCAGACGCCCGTCATTCAGTCCCTCCACGTAGACAACTTCCTGGCCGTCATCCTGCCATTTCAAATAAACGCTGAACGGAGAACGCCGGAGCTTCAAATCGATCCAGTCCGGGTCCAGAAGACGTCCCCGCTTTTGAACCTGCTGTTCGAGAACGGCGGTATAAGCAGGAATCTTTTCCATTTCATGCAGCGAGCGGACGAGATACTCTTTCAGGCTTTCCACAGCGTTTGCCATCGAAGAGGCTTTTCCATTCGCTGCCAAATGATTCGATGAAGAATTGTTCGAAGGGCCATCAATCGCGGCCACGGCGGATGTCCCCTGGGAGAATGACGTTTCCACTGGGGTCTTCTTCTGTTCTTCGAAGGCTGCCGGAGTTTCTTCCGGTGCCGACACATTCCCGCGAGAAAAGGGAGCATTCGCGACGAGTTCCGGATCCGATAGCGCCGGCGTCCGCGCCGAACGGTCACGATTCGGCGGAAGCAACGTCAATCCCGCTACCAGTAACAAGCTCAAAATCAACAGTCGCATGACAACAGTCCACATGGTAATGATCGCCGGACAGTGGCACCTTGGATTCAGGCAATGGATGTGCCGAGTTGAAACTCGTCAACGGAAGCTAAAGAGGAAATCGTAAAAATGCTGGGGAAATGCATCAAAAAATCTTTTTCTGCATTATTTTTACACGCGCCAGAACGATGAGAGCGGAAGAATAACGGGCAAACTGCGCGTTTGTCGGCCAGTATGGAATTGTATGCCGAGAGGGAGTGCCTGGGGAAATTTTGCAACACAATTTCCCCCAGACCGGGGTCGGGACAGGTCCCCATCCCTGGGCATGATTGCTCTGTAATGCACAATCGACATAATCCGCTGAAGAGAATCGAGACGCGGACAGGGCAGGGGATATCTGCTATAAATGCTCTTGAACGTCGATGGAGCATCCGCCCCCGGCAGATTGTCCGGCCCGTCGACGAATTTTCCGATCATTTTGCAACGGGTGAGTGATGAAAATCGCCGTGGTCCAGATGGACGTCCAACTCGGGGCGGTCGAACAGAATCTGAAAGGAATGCTGGATCGGCTGGTCGCATCGCGTCGCAATGCCGCGGAACTGACCCTCTTTCCGGAATGCGCCCTGACCGGGTACTGCTTCGAATCGCTTAAGGAAGCGGCTCAATTTGCCCAACCGATCCCAGGGCCCGCAACCGATCGCTTTCAACAGGTCCTCCGGTCGGTCGGCGGATACGCCATCTTCGGAATGCTGGAAGCAGCACAGGGAAATGTTTTCAATGCCGCGGTCCTCGTGGGACCAGACGGCGTGATCGGCAGCTATCGGAAAATTCATCTCCCCTGCCTGGGCGTGGATGCGTTTGTTTCCTACGGGGATCGGCCGTTCGCGGTCTATGACATTGGAGAGATCCGGATCGGGCTGGGGATCTGTTACGATTCCGCGTTTCCCGAAGCGATCCGGGTCATGGCGTTGATGGGAGCGGATCTGATTGCCTTGCCCACAAATTTTCCCTCGGGAGCTGTTGCCATGACGGAATACGTCCTCCGGACCCGAGCCATGGAAAACAATGTCTACTTCGCCGCCTGCAATCGCATCGGCACGGAACGGGGCTTCCATTTCATCGGCCAAAGCCAGGTGGCTGATCCAACCGGCCAGTGGATTGCTCACAGTGCCGGAGATCAGCCGGAAATTCTATATGCGGAGATTGATCCCGCGTCTGCACGAACGAAACATGTGGTACGGATTCCCGGCAAGCATTCCATTGATCGACTGGCGGACCGTCGTCCGGAAATGTATGGCATGATTGTCGAACCACATCAACTTCCCCGCCCCGGCCGCGACAATTCATTCAAGGACTGATCCTCCGAGAACTGACTGGTAGATTTTATGATGGATTCCGAAGTGACTCCGGATCGTATGCCTGCATCCTCCACGACAGGCAAGGGCTTCGTTGCTGGAACGAGCCCAGCCTCTGCCATGACGGCGCACATTCCCTACGAGCGTTTTCTGGACTGCGTCCATTGTGGACTCTGTACCGCTTCCTGTCCGACGTACCTCGAAACCGGCGATGAAAACAACAGTCCGCGCGGTCGGATTTACCTGATGCGAGCCATCACCGATGGACGCCTGGAACAGACCCCCGCTGTCACACGGCATCTCGATCTGTGCCTGGACTGCCGCAGTTGCGAGACCGCCTGTCCTTCAGGAGTGCAGTACGGCCGGTTGATTGAACCGTTCCGGGTCGCCATGCACCAGCCGGCTCCCGGTCAAAAGCCGAAACAGGACTGGTTTCGCAGCCTGATTCTCTATGGACTGTTTCCTTATGCACAACGTCTCCAGTGGGCCTTATGGCCAGCCCGCCTGATGCAGATGCTCAAGCTCGATGTGCTGATAGAAGCGGTCGGGCTGAACCGATTGCTTCCCCGGAAACTTCAGCGGATGCAACGCCTGCTTCCGCGCTTGCAGCCCCGTGGACCGGAGTTGCCGGAGTTTTTGCCGGCACTTGGTCCCCGTCGCGCCACTGTCGCCCTGTTCACCGGATGTGTGGCGGATGCCATGTTTCCCCATGTCAATCGTGATACCGCCCGGGTCCTGCAACGGAACGGATGCGACGTCCTCATTCCCCGGTCACAAACCTGCTGCGGAGCGATTCATTATCACTCCGGTGCCGGTGAACCGGCTTTGCAAACGGCCCTCCGGAATGTGGCTGCATTTGACGTTGAGTCCCTGGACGCGGTGATTGTGAACGTGGCCGGGTGCGGGTCGATGCTGAAAGATTATGGGCACATGGCAGAGGAACTCTGCCCGGATCATCAGCCCGTCGTCGACAAGCTCTCCGCACTTTCCAGAAAGATCAAGGATGTCCATGAATTTCTGGCGCAGCTGAGCCCGGTCGTTCCGAAACATGCCCTCTCCAGACGAGTGACTTATCACGATGCCTGCCACCTGTGCCATGCCCAGCAGATTCGTTCTCAACCACGGATGTTGCTGGACATGATTCCCGGCTTGCAGGTGGCGCCGCTGGCCGAATCAGAAATCTGCTGCGGAGCAGCGGGATCGTATAATCTCACCGAGCCGGAAATGGCGGATCGACTCGGAAAACGAAAAGTCAATCACATTCTGGACACGGGGGCGGAAGCGGTTGTCTGCGCCAATGCGGGATGCTCGTTGCAGATTCAGGCCATGCTGCGGAGTGCCGGGCGCGGTGATATCGCTGTGCTTCATCCGATGGAACTGCTGGAAGAAAGCTACACAGGGGCAAATTCCACCAGCAGCCTTCCCGGCTGAAGGCACATTTCAGCGGGAACGCTGCTGTCCCCGGACAACCGTATAACCGCGAATCTCCCGCGACTCAACTTGGGCAAAGAGTTGCTCCATGCGGGCCGCAAGCCATTCCGCATGTTTCGTCACCATGAAGATCTTTCCTCCTAGACGAAGTCCGCGGAGTGCCGTTTGCAGAAAGATCTCCGCGATCTGGTGATGAGAGAAATAAGGCGGATTCCCGAGGGCGACATCGAACGTGCCAGTCAAATCTTCTTCACCATGAGTCAATTCACCGGTGGCTGTGAGACCGGTTGTGAAGTTTTGAATTTCATTCAGCCGGGCGCCCACCTGGGCGCATTGGACGGCCCGGGCATTTGAATCAATTGCATGAACACGGATCTCTTCCCCTCGCAATGCCGCAGCCAATCCCACCGCCCCGCATCCGCATCCGATATCGAGAACGTTCTGCCCTGGTTTCACAACCATGCATTCGAGTAATGCCCGGGCGCCGACATCCAGGCGACGGTGACTGAAGACTCCCGGCCGGCTGGCGGCCTGAACCAGGTTTTCACCATCGCGGAAAGCGAACTGACAGGAGAAATCCCGCATCTTTTTCAGCGGTTTGATCTTCTTGAGCCGGTACACCACTCCCTGTCGCTTGGGGGTCCGATTGATGTTGCGCCCCAGCTTTTCAATTTCGTGATGCAGCCAGACATCCTTCGGATGATCGACAGTGGCAACCAGTTCCCCACCGAAAGAAAGCAGTTCATATCCCTGTTGCAGCCAGTCCCGTGCCAGTTCCGCTTCGCCCCCCCGGCTGATGGGAAGGACGAACAGATCCACTTCTTCACGAGGAAAATCCGGAGAGCAGCGAATCGTCAGATTCGGCAATTTCTGTGTCAGTTCCAGAGCCTCTTCGGCGGGATAAATATCCAGAAAATGGCAGGCGACGTCTGTTTCCGGGAGTCGCTGGGCGATGGAGGCGGCACACTGGGCGCGGCCCACCGTCTTGCAGAGTGCCTTGACCGGCATCACATCGGAGCAGGCATTCACCGCCAGCCGTTCGGACAGGGGAAGTTTGAGATCCTCAAGTTGGCGATCATCCATTGGGAGCAGGGGTCAGGGGAACAGGAAAGGAAAATCCCGGCGCAGCCGATTTGTTCCGACCGCAACAAAAGTTCTTCACTCGGCACAAAATCCTCGCAAGCTGCGAAATTTCAACATGTTTGGCGTAGGGGGAAAGGAACGTTTTTCCGCCCGCCCCCGTCGGATCTCCGTTCAAGAGGCTTTAGCGGCCTCGGGACGAGTGCAACGACCGATTTCCCGCACCGCCTGCCGGAGCCGCTGGCTGTTTTCGACAATCGCCAGCCGGAGATAGCCTTCGCCATCTTCGCCGAAACCGCGTCCGGGACTGACCGCGACCCCGCCCTCCTCCAGCAACTTCATGGAGAAGTCGATCGATCCCATTCCCGCATAAGCGTCGGGAATTTTGGCCCAGACGAACATGCCGGCCTTGGGTTTTTCAACTTCCCAGCCAAGACGGGTCAGGCCGTCGCACAAGACATCCCGTCGGGCCTGATATTCCTGGGACAGTGTTTCAATGGCAGCGTCTCCATGACGCATGGCAACAATCGCGGCAATCTGAATCGCCTGAAAAATCCCGTAATCGTAATACCCTTTGATGGTCGCGAGCGCCCGGACCATTTCCCGGTTTCCGCAGCAAAATCCGATTCGCCAACCAGCCATGCTGTAACTTTTGCTCATGGTGGTCAGTTCCACGCCCACATCCAGCGCGCCGGGAACCGCGAGAAAACTGGGCGCCTTGTAACCGTCATAACAGATGTCCGCATAGGCAAAATCGCTGATGACCAGGAAGCCATATTTCTTCGCGAGCTTGACCAGTTCCACATAAAAGCTCTGTTCCACCACGGTCGACGAGGGATTATGCGGAAAGTTGACGATCACTACTTTCGGCTTGGGATAAAGATGTTCACAGGTATAGGCCACATTTTGCAGGAAGACATCCGGCTCGCGGACATCCAGTGCAATCACGTTTCCGGACGCCAGAATGACGGAATACATATGGATGGGAAATGTCGGCGAAGGCACAATCGCGGTGTCTCCCGGGCCCATCAGTGCCAGACACATGTGGCTGAAGCCCTCTTTCGAGCCGATACAGGCGATGATTTCATCGTCGGCATTCAATTTGGCTCCATAGCGCCGCTCATATCGCTTGGCGACTTCCCGCCGCAGGTTTCCAATCCCGTTGGAAACGGAATAACGGTGATTTTTGGGATCTTTGAGTGCTTCCGCCAGTTTTTCCTGAACACTGGCCTCGGGCGGATCGGTGGGGTTTCCCATTCCCAGATCGATGACGTCGATTCCCGCCACCCGTTTCTGGTATTTCAATTTATTGATTTTCCCAAACAGATACGGGGGCAAGCGTTTCATCCGGTCCGCCACCGGGACCTGAAACGGATTGTCGGCAAATGGAACTTCGGATTCGCTGCGCATGAATTCACCGCAATTTTCAAACAACACACTGATGGAAACGATTTTGGATTCTGGTCTGGCTGGCTGCTGGATCTGATTCATTGTGCTGTGCACAGGAAGCCGGATCCGCTGTACAGAGCGTTCGCAGTCCTTTTTGGCCTCTACAAAGCTCCCCATCATCACTGATCTGGCGATCAGAATACTGTTTTGAAAACCAAAGGGGGGCAATTTTCTGATTTTATCGACATTCACGCAGACAGGCGAGATTCAGTTTATCCGGATTTTGAGCGTTGCCCGATGAAATCCGGATCGTTCCCATCAAATTGAACGTCCTTGATTCTCGCTCCGTCTGGACAGCTTTTTGCCAGCGAATTCGATTTCTTATCGGAGACACTCGCCGCGGCTGGTTTGTTCCAGCTGCAACCAAAGAAATTCACATTTTCCAACAATTCTTGCACGGCGAGAGAATTCTGCTCGTTTGCAGTTGCAATGCATGGTGAGCCACTGGTTCAAGAGGAACCAGAGAGGAATCTCCCGCAGCCTTCTCCGGGAATTCGAAAGCCAGCTGGATGTTTTCCACCATCAGACGTTTCTCAGTAAGATATATACAATTGGCCATGACCCGAAAATCGTCCTCGAGAATTCGGTCCGAACAATGGTTCCGGTTCCTTTGCTGAATGGGCCGGGATCAGCCACAATGCCCGATCCTTGGCGAGGGAAAGCAAGTCTTTGCGAGTTGCTTTTCAAAAGATTCCGGTCATGATCGAAGGATTCCGGCCTGGCCGGTGTGTTCTGGCCGCCTCCAAAGTATTCACGTTGTTCCAAACGTTTGAGACAAGAACATTTGGAACGTTTGCAGTACAGAGTCAATGTGGTGACTGATCCACATTTGGAACAAGTGAAGCCCCGGCGCGGAAAAAAATCGTTTCCTCTCCGGGCCCGAAACGAGAACTCATGTCCCCCAGGAAGAAATCGAAATCCGGATGGTCTTTGCCCGCGAGTCACGCGGATGCGATGAGGGATGTGCTGGGATATCTGAACTTTTCGAGCGGAAACCCAGAGTCGCACTTTCTCCATCACTTGAGCCGGATCTGGGCACTCCTTCCTCCAAAGACTGATCGGCGGATGGCGCTGAAGCTCGCCTTGCAGAATTCGCTCCAGGAACTGAGCCGGTCCCAGCCGGCGTTTCACGATTTCCGCCAGGCCACAGCCGTGATTGAAATCGGCCTGGGAGAACTCTTTTCAGCGTATCGCGAGTTTCATGCGGATCTTCTCTTTCATTTGAAAGAGGAAGATTTCGACCATCCCTATTTTTATGGCATTTTACTGGAAGCCGTGTTGTGCCAGGGAGGGGACTGGAATGAGCCTTCCCGGATTCTTGGCGGCGCACTGCAACATTTAAACGATTTCGTCGGCTATCGCCCGGTCGCCGTGCTGGAGAATGGCCGCCGAATGGAAGTTTATCCGCACGAAAAATTCCGGCCGGTTCCTATTTATTATGTCGGGGCTGGTATCGCCGCTGGAAAGTATCACGATCTGATCGAGCAGACCTTCGCCTTTTTCCGCGAATCCCCCCAGGACATCCTGCAGGATGCTTATTTCGACCTGGACCGTCTGGAAGAACTGGCCATCGATCAGCGGGCGTATGACCATCTTCACCCGGTGAACAAGCGGACGAACTATCTGTTCGGGGAATGGGATCCGCATCGGATCGATAATAAAGGTTATTACCGGAGGTTTGTGGTCCGGCAGATCATTCTCGACTCGCTGCAGGACTGGATCGACGATAAAAAGTCACGGACGCCACGGGGTGAGCGGCTGTTTGATGCGGCAGCAGCCTTGTGCGGGACAATGCTGATGGCCAGTTCCGTCAGCGGGGCGGGACCTTCGACACATGATTCCACAATTTCGTTAACATCGCTGCTGCCGATCGTCGCCCGGCGGCGGGATGATTTCTATAAGCGGGTCATGCAGAACGCGACGGGAGACCGTCTGGAACGGCTGCTCAAGGAAGAGAAAAAAACACAGCAACCCTTCGGCCATGTCCGACAGTATCTGAATATGCGCCTGGCGGGGCATGGTGCGCGACAGGTGCAACATCGCGAACTGGCCCATCTGTATGCCGTTATGGGCTATCCTGAAGCAAGCCGTTCCCAGGCACTCGCCATCCCAGCCGCCTCCATCCGCATGGAAACCGAGATCGAATGTCTCGTCTCCACCATCCGGCAGAAACTGAATGCCGGGGAGGTCGCCTCAACGGGCAGCGATCTGGCACTCATTCCGGATCTGCTCCGGCGGGGTGTCGATTGCGGCGCCCTGGTCGATCCGTGGAATATTCTTGGGTTTCACGGGCAGTTTCCGCTGTTTTCGTCACGGGAAGATGCCATTCCGGACAACCGGATCGAAACCCTGATGGCGCTGATGGAAGAAGTGTTCAACATTTTTTCCCGCTGCCTGGGCGAAGCCGCCGCACAAGGCCTGAGCGATCTGCAACACGAAATCTCGCTGATGCACCAATCTCTCGCGGAATGGTGGGACCGTTACGGAAGCGACGTCATCGAAGATCTGCCGGACGTCTCCGGTCAGGACAGCTGGGAAGCCGCCACGCACGTCTCCAGCGTACTGGCGGAATGGCGGGGTGCCGGAGAAGCAGCGGGAGACATCTCTTTCTGGAGGAATCACGTCGAAAAATTCCAGTCGGCCCAGTCCTACGCACTGGTGGTCGATGCACTCCTTCAGAAGCGGGACCACGTTGCCGCCATGGGGTTGCTGATGCACTGGCTCAGCCAACTGGAAGAAATCGGCATTGAATGCCCGCAACATTCCATTTTCTCCCTGCTGATCCGCTGGGTGAAACTTGTGGCGGCGGATGACTCCGCGGACGAATCGCTGGTCGCATTCCGCCGCATGTTCGATTTCCTGGAAGCCAATGCGGAAGAGTGGTGGAGCGTTCCCCGGCTGGGACATCCCGATCAGGGAGATGCTTCGCGGATGACCGAGGATCTGGAATTCGGTGAGTCGGATCCGGCTCCGGAAACTCCCGACGAAGAGGATCTGTTTGGCGCGGCATATGATGACATGGTTTTTCGGGACAGCGCCGAAGACGGAAACTGGGGCGATACTTCTGATGGCGAAACATCCTATCGCAACACGGAATTTGAAGCGATCAATCGCCAGCTGGAACCGAGACTAAAATTTCTGAATGCAGTCGGACAGATGTGGCAGATGGCTGCCGCCCGATTTGCCGCAGAACTTCATCGGGGCCAGATCGACTGGCCCGGTGATGCGCGGATGGTCGATTCACTCACCAGCTGGCATCGACAGGCCCAGCGGTGGCAAATCGATCTCGCCGAACTGATGGAAACCGTCTGGGACTATGAAATTTCCGAGACGACCGGCGATCATGATGCGAATGTCGAATACGACATTCAGCTGCAAGTCAAATGGTTCCTGCTCCATCAGATTATCAGCACGCTGATCTGCCTGCGGAATGCCGAACGCCTGCTCAACGGCATTCTTCCGGAAGAGGTGGAAGCGTCGCGGGGGACGGATCAGGACCGGCAACTGGCACAGCTCTATCGCGGCGTTGTTCAGCGGGATGTGAATTCCGTCCAAGAAGCACTGCCGAGGCTGCTGGGGCGGCTGTCCCGGAATCCGCTCCTGTATGTGCCGCTCGAAAACGGAGGGGAACCGGGGCAGATTCTGCGAACACAGGCACTCCAATCGGTAATCCGATTCCTCTTACGGGAACTTCCGCGCCTGGGGCTGTTTCGCGAGACGTGGCACACGTTGTTCACCGCGTTTCGCATGGAACGCAAATATCGTCCCAAAGGACAGGCCATCACTGAATTTGACCGGCTGTTTTCGATTGCTTTGCGGAGTACCCTGGAATCTCTGGTGAAAGCCGCCCGAAACTGGTCGGACAAGGAACTGGATACCGAAGAACTGATCGATGCCCTCAATCAGGTTCTGGATGCGTATCAATGGTTATGGCTGGAGCACAGCCGCACGATGCGGATTTCGGCCGTGGATGGAGTTCGCAAAACAATCGAATGGGAAGAGATCAGCCGTTTCATCCAGCGTTATGGAAATGAGCTGTTCCATGCCAGCCAGTTAACGCTGGGAAATGTACGGGCGATCCTGCACAACGGTGTGGACTGGTTCCTGGACTACATGGAAGAAGAACAGGACCCGCTGCATCCGATCCGGCTTCTGGAAGACCTGGATTCGGGCCTGCTGGACCGTGACGACGCGGAATGGTGCCTGGAAACGATTTATTCCATTATCGTCGACCGGTTCGACCGCTTCCTGGAATACAACACAACAACGACACAGTCCGATTATGGCGAAATGATTTTCAGCCTGCTGGACTTCCTGCGGCTGGAAGCCCTTTACGATCGCGACGCCTGGAACCTCACCCCGCAGGTGATGGTGCATGAAGTTCTGGTCCGGGAAAATCTGATGGAAGCTGCCGAACTCCGCGAAGCAGCTTTCGAAATTCAAACCGCCGAACTCGCGGACCGCCATCTGGCGGACCTGCACCGGCTTCAACGGCGCTATGGAATGCGAATGCCGACAATCGCGGACCATCTGCAGGAACGATTCGTCAAGCCGCTGGCAGTGAATCGGATCGTTTCCCTTGTTTCTCAGGCGGTGGCCGATGCCCGCGCCGGAAAACAGTCCGAATCGGTCGCGTTCCAGGTATTGCGCGAGGAAGTGGACGAATACCTGGAGGGAAGCTGGGGATCGGGGATTGATATTCCCGACTGGCTGCGTTCCCTGGAACGCGAAGTCTATGCTGCCGTTCATCCCGATGATGGGGGAAGACCGGGAATGGAGGCCGATCTGGAAATTGAGCCCGTCCAGATTTCCCGGGAAGAATTTCAACAGCAGGCCCGAATCTGGCGCGACAGCCTGAGTGTTTCCGATTCCCCGCGGAAATCCGATTTCGAAGCGGGAGCTTCGCTGGGACATGACTTCGAAGGAGAAATTGATCCCGACGGGGAGGACGATCAGACCTGATCCCTTCCACACCCTTCGCTACAAATCCGGAGTCAATCAGCTTTGGACAGCACTCGGCGGGCTGGCTGGGTCTGGGGAATTGTTTTTCCGAGCAACTCCGCAAGAGCCCGCATCTGGCCGAACAGTTCCGCATATTGATTCGGCAGCAATGCCTGGGGACCGTCGCTCATTGCTTTTTCCGGACAGCTGTGAACTTCAATATGCACGCCGTCCGCTCCCGCCGCCACGGCCGCCAGGGCCATGCTGGGGATCAGATCAGGACGCCCCGTGGCATGGCTGGGATCGACGATGATCGGCAGATGCGAAAGGCCATGGACGTTTGGCACACAGGCCATGTCCAGCAGATTGCGCGTCGAGGAATCAAAGCTGCGGACTCCCCGTTCACAGAGAATCACTTTTTTGTTTCCGTTCGCGAGAATGTATTCCGCGGACATCAGCAGGTCCTGGACGCTGGCACTCATTCCGCGTTTGAGCAGGACCGGATGCTTTGTCTGGCCAATCTCCGCCAGCAGATTGAAGTTCTGCATGTTTCGGGCGCCAATTTGAAACATGTCGGTATAACGGTCGACCAGTTCCACCTGCCGGGGATCCATGACTTCCGTAACCACGGGCATGTTCAGTTCATCACCAATGGCACGGAGAATTTTCAAACCTTCTTCACCCATTCCCTGGAAGCTGTACGGGCTGGTCCGGGGTTTGAAAGCCCCTCCCCGCAACACATTCGCGCCGGCCGCTTTCACCGCCAGAGCAATCTCCCGGAGGATGTCTTCCCCCTCAATCGCACAGGGACCCGCGATCATCATCAGGGAGCCGCCCCCCACCTGGATGCCGAACCCCAGATCGAAAACCGAGTCTTCTTCCTGAAACTCGCGGCTGGCCAACTTGAACGGCTTCAAGATCGACATCACGTCTTCCACGCCGGCAATGGCTCGTAACGGAGCGCTCCGCAATTGGTCTTCTTCACCAATAACGCCGATCAACGTCCGTTTCACCCCCCGGCTCAGCTCATGCCGGAACCCCATGGATTCCAGCTGTTCAAAAATGTGGGTGAGCTGTTCCTCGGTATAATTGGGCTTTAAGACGATAATCACGGAAAACCTCGTGGAGGAGGAGCCTCAGTCAGGCAAAGGGACAAGCCGGATTCCTGTCGACAAATGCAGGAACGGACGGTCAAAGGTTGGAATTCAGGCAGCGGATTGTAGCGGCCCGGTCCCGGTTCTTCGACTCTCCCCGCAGGAAATGCCAAAAGGACGAAAAGGGGGCATCCGTCAGGGGAAACCAGGAAAAAATCGACATCAATTTCCACCGTTCCCCTTCCCGCATTCCCTCTTTCCTGAAGAAAAACTTCGAAGTGGACCTGTAAGCCGGGTTCTGTCGAGGGTGATCATTTCTCTGGGACGGGGATTACTCCGCCGCCTCGACGCGACCGACCCGGCAGTCGGACGAAGCGGACCGCCTCGTTCTCCGGAGAGATCCTGCCTGCTTGGTCTTGCTCCTGGTGGGGTTTACCCTGCCGGAACTGTCACCAGTTCCGCGGTGCGCTCTTACCGCACCTTTTCACCCTTACCTGTGTTTGACACAAGAACTCCGAAGAATTCCGCAGCAAACCATCGGCGGTCTGTTTTCTGTGGCACTTTCCCGGTCCTCACGGACGGTGGACGTTATCCACCACCATGTCCTGTGGAGCCCGGACTTTCCTCCCTTGCTGAAAAGCAAGAGCGATCACCCGATCCACTTCGAAGTTGACTGCGTGTGACTGCTGTCTGATGCTGCCTGACATGACAGCCCGGAACAATGACAATCTGAAAGCGGGAACGGGGCCATGTCCCGAAACGCACTGTCGCGGGTTCATTCCCTGCTGCTCATGTCTTTCGATCCGGAAGACAGTCTCTTACTCTTATAAGGGCATAAAGACCTGCGGTGCGTTCCTTCCAGCTTCTCAGGCTGCTACCAACTGGGATGTTCCGGTAGGTATTTCTCGAATTCCTGGATCAGCTTCCGCTGATATTCTCCGGCGAACGTTCCGTTGAAGAATTTTTCGCAGGCTTCCTGGTTGAAGCGGCTCCAGCTTTGCTCTTCGTGTCCGGGATTGATGGGATAGAACAGGGCACCGACGGCTTCAGCTGCGGCCTGATCTCCGGGAGCATCGCCGATCATCAGCATCTTCTGCGGTTCATAGCCGAACTTTTTGCAGGCGGTCAGCGATTCTTTCTTACTTCCGGATTCCTGCCCGCAAATGCTCTGCACATATTGATCAATTCCATGTTCGTCCCATTCCTTCTGCAACGCTGCATTAGGAGTGGCGGAACAGACAATCAAATCGGCTTTGGCCTGCATGTGCTGCAAGGCTTCACGAACGCCGGGGAACGGTGGCACGTCATGCACCAGGTCCGCCACGGCATCATCCACCGCTTTCGACCACGCATAGGCCTGCTGGAGATCGGGATCGCCCGTTTTTTCAGCTTCCGGTCCCAGCGTCCTGGTCCCCATCTTGGTTTCTCGTTTCACCCAGTCCCGCAGGCCCTGCAACTTCGGCAACTTGACTCCCCGGGCCTGGACCTCTTTCCGCTGTTCCAGCAGATCCAAAGCAAGCAGATAAGCGGGAAAACGATTGGCGCCACGGGTCTTGGAATACAGATTGGTGAATTCCGCCGCCTCGCGGGCATATTTCGAAATGGGCTGCAAATGCATGTATTTGATGAAATTGGGGATGAAGCATTCTTTGTGCTTGATCTCCATGGAATCGAACGCGCAGCCGTCGGAATCAATGCCGATCAGGAAATCATGTTTTTTGGAAAAGTGGTCAAGACCAAGTTGAGACACGGGACATCCTTATACAGGTCCAGGCAGGTTTCCAAACCATGCCCAGAGACGGAGGACCGCCGGCGATGAGTTTCTTGACCTGCCAAATTCAGATTTTGAAGCTCCATAGAGTATTTTAAGCGAACAGTTCTTCCAAGCCTGATCGAGCTCCTTTCAGCCGGCGGAGAGGGCCGCGATTCTCCAAAATGGATCGACTGGATTGGATGGATTCCGGATTGCTCCTGACTTCTCCTCGAATCTGATAGGCTGTCCATGGATGTTGTCAGACCCCGGCGCAGCCGGTTCGTTCCGACCGCAACCAAAGAAATTCACATTTCCCCAAAATCCTCGCGAGATGCGAAAATCCAAGGTGTTTGCAGATCAGGAGACAGACATGGCAGAAATTCCCCAGGTGGGAAAAAAGGCGCCCGCATTCACGTTGCCGGCATCAACCGGAACGAAGATCAAGCTCAGCGATTACGCGGGAAAACAGAACGTCATCCTCTATTTTTATCCGCGCGACAATACTCCCGGCTGCACTCAGGAAGCGTGTGATTTCCGGGACAATCTGGCTCAGTTACAAACCGCGGAGACCGCTGTCCTGGGCATCAGCACCGACAGCATTGCTTCACATCAGAAATTCGCGGAGAAATTCACGCTTCCCTTTCCGCTGCTGGCGGATGAAGATCATGCTGTCTCGGAGAAGTATGGGGTCTGGGGAGAAAAGAAGAATTATGGAAAGTCCTACCAGGGACTTCATCGGACCACATTTCTCATTGGACGGGACGGAAAAATTAAAAACGTCTGGACCAACGTCAAAGTGAAAGGACACGTGATGAAGGTGCTGGAACGAATTCAGCAACTCCGCGAAGAGGACTGAGTTCCCCTCCAGAGACCAGCCTTACAGGCGACGGGCTTTATTCGCAAGCAGACTTTTGAGAACGTTTTGTTTTCAGGGGCTTCGTTTCCCGCTCTCCCAGTTCATCGAGTTGCCGGCGAATTTCACGGATCAACGTCGATTGAAGGGCCTGCAAGCGTTCCAGCCCATCCAGGTCCGATTTCAACCGGGTGATTTTTTCGTTTTTTGACCCATCAGGGGAAGCGCGCCGCTCCCGTTGCGATCCAGTGTTTCCGACCGACATCAAACAATTTCCACAGGCGCCCGCCTTTGACAGACATCCTAGCGCCCGGTCCGATGAAGAAAAGAGGAATTCTAAAGAATCTTTTCCCTGAGAACGTGAAGAATGTCCGTTTGTTCCGACCGCAATCAACGTGATTGACGCTGCCTGAAGTCTTCTCCCAATAAACGGATATTGAATGTTTGACGCGTCAGCTTCCCCACGTTCTCCGCTTTCATCGGGACTGTTGTGAACCATTGGGGAGCACCGGGACATGTGCTATCCTGAAACCCTCGGGAGCGGAGTTGCGAATGGTGTCTCACATGAATTCTGGTGAAAGACAAGGAATTCAAGGCCGAGCGTGATTGAACAAAGACCAAACGGGTCTGGTCCGGGTCACATTCTTTACGTGTCACATTCTTTAATTGTCTTTCAATTTGTCAATTCAACTGGATGAGCCGACAGCTATGACCAAACGACGAATTCTGGTAACAGGCGCTTCGCGGGGAATCGGACGAGGATGTGCGGTCGAACTGGCCCGGGGTGGATCGGACGTGGCCGTGAATTATCGTTCTCATCCGGAAGAAGCGGAGGAAGTCGCCAACGAGATCCGCGCGCTGGGACAGCGTGCCCTCCTTGTCCAGGCGGACGTTGCCCGCCAGGACGAGGTGGAAACCATGGTCCAGAAAGTGGTCGACGAATGGGGAGGAATTGATGGCCTGGTCTCCAATGCCGCCTACAGCGATCGCGAACGCATGATCCACGCCAATATGGATGGATTTCGGCGGACAATCGATGTGAGTATGTGGGGAGGATTTTATGCCGTTCGCGCGGTCTCCCAGAAATTGGTGGAGCAGGGGACCGGCGGATCGATTGCGGTCGTCAGTTCTCCCCACGCGGTCATTCCGATTCCCACATCCATGGCCTACAACATGGCCAAGGCCGCCATTGACCATATGGCCCGTACCGCTGCGATTGAACTGGCCCGTTATCGAATCCGTGTGAATGTCATTCATCCCGGCTGGATCGACACTCCGGGAGAACGCAAATTCTTCACGGAACAACAATTGGAAGAGGGAGCCAAATCGATTCCCTGGGGACGGATGGGACAACCGGAAGAAATTGGCCAGCTCGTGAATTTCGTCATGAGCGACGCCTGTGACTATATGACCGGAAGCACGATTCTCATGGACGGCGGGGTCTCGCTCCCCTGGTGGTCGAATCGTGATGAAGGGAAACAATAAAGGGCTTTGCCCCCTTCCGGGTTTTGGGAGCCACGAACCAAACCCACAATGGAAATTTCCTGCCCGCGAACAGAACACGGTCCGTTTTGTCAGGGGTTCTTAATCTCAACATCTCAAACACAATTTCATTCGAAAAAGAAAAAGGAAGACCGATGATGAATTCATGGGGAAACCTGCCTGCTCTCCACTGTCGCCGCCTGGCAATGGCTGCAACCTGTCTGATTCCCTTGATGATGGGCTGTCCAAAGGAGGGAGAGACCTATCGAAAACTGGGGGAAAAAGATGATGTCACGAATACCACCCCCGATGACCATCACCACCATGACGCTGGTCCGCATGGGGGACATATCATTGAACTGGGCGACTATCATGGAGAGGTCAGCCTCGATAAAGATCGCGTGCTGACGCTGTACATCCTTGGCGGAGATGCTGCCACGGCTGCTCCTGTTACCGACGCAACCGCGAAAGTGCGGGCGAAAGTCGGCACAGCCCAGAAAGAAATTCCGCTCAAGGCTGCTCCGCTGGACGGGGAAACCGACGGCAAAACCAGCCGCTTCACCGCCGCTGCCGATCAGGTTCCCACGGAAATCATTGACGTGGAAGACTTGGCGGGCGACGTCATCCTGGTCATTGCCGGAAAAGAAACCGTGGGAACGATTGAACACGACCATGACCACGATCACGGCGATGACCATGACCATCCCGCTGAGAAGACGCCCGCTGAGAAGAAGTAATCCACATGGGCAAATCAAGAACCGGTCGCAGGGAAGCCTGGGGGCATCCGTCGCTTGGAACCCCTGACAAAACGGACCGCGTTCCGCTCGTGGACAGGAAATTTTCACTGTCGGAGAGGTTTTGTTCGCGGCACTGAGACCAGTTTGGGCTTTGTTCGATCACGCTCGGCCTTGAATTCCCTGTATTTCACCAGGATCCACGTGAGATACCATTTGCAACTCCGCTCTAAAAGGCATCGCTCCTGAGTGAGCGACATGGTGAAGCCCTGGCCCTGCCGGACAAGTCCAATCATCCGCGGTCCCGGTTCGCATTGACGAGCCGGGACCGATTTTTTATGGAGCGATTGCCATGAACCGGCGCATCGCGGATTCAATTCTGGAATTTCGCCAAGGTGACATCACCACGCAAGAAGTCGATGCGATCGTGAATGCCGCCAATTCCGCCTTGGCCGTCGGAGGGGGTGTGGACGGGGCCATTCATCGGGCTGCCGGTCCCGCGCTTCTGAAAGAACTGCAACAGAATTATCCCCAAGGATGCCCCACAGGCAGCGCGGTTGCAACCAGTGCCGGAAGCCTTCCCGCTCGATTCGTATTCCATGCGGTCGGTCCTGTCTGGCAAGGAGGCCGCCAGCACGAAGGAAAACTTCTGAAATCCGCCTACCGGACGTGCCTCCAACTGGCAGTGGATCATCAGTGCCGGTCCATTGCTTTCCCCGCGATCAGCACGGGGATCTATGGTTATCCTGTTGACCGGGCTGCCCGGGAATCTCTGGAAGCGATTCTCGATTTCCTCCGCCAGCCGGCTGTGGAATTGCAGGTACGGATCGTGTTGCACGGGGCGGGAATTTACGGCGCCTTCTGCCGGGCATTGGAAGAACTGTAGCCTGAAGAAGAACCGTCGTTGGAATTGGCCAGAAGCAAATCGAACATCGCGCTGCGGCCCGCCTTGCGATAGCCTGCGGTTCAATCGTAAGCCAAATCCATCTCGCATGAAACGACATTCCCGACGGTTCTTCAGCATCCCGAAATTCTCCAGGCCTGATTGCAGGAACTGACGCAGATTTGCTGGGTGTGGTCAAGGACGGGACGGGAGAGCCTCCCTGCATGATGAATGTCACTCAAAACGGGACTCCATCATCTCCCGGGTTCGACCGTCCGCAGACCCACCGGAAGTGAAAGATAAAGATTGTAGGGTGTGGTCAAGGTCGGCGAATTGGAAACCAGCGTTGTTTGTCAAGGAATTGCCCCCCCAGAGAAGATCCTGACCGCAGACCCACCGAAAGGGGAGCATCCCTTGAAGGTGAGTCAGCCCAGAATTGAAGCGTCCCCCGTTCGGTGGACCAGCGGCCGTTCTGATTCCAATGAAACCGCATTCCGACGGAACGTCTGATTTGCAGCAGCACCCTCTTTCCGGGCCTCGACCACATCCTACGAACCGATCGACCTATGTCACTGAAACTGGTTCGTAATCGACCACGGCGACCAGAAGCGATTGTTAAAATCTCCCATCCGGAAATATTTGCCTAAAAGCATCGAATCCTCTGTCGGTTGAGATCTTCAGCACGGCAGCCCCAGCTGATCTCGGCGCGTGGCATCGGAATCATGTCAACGTGGTCATGCGGCACATGACTTACGGAGCTCACTCTTTCTTCATCTGAATATCGTAGGTGTTTTCACCTTCGCGAATGGTCATGGTCAAGCCACTGGTTTCCGTCGAACGATATTTCCTGGGGATCGTGGGTATTTCTTTAGGACCCTCTGAAGAGGGAGTGTTCGGGCCACCACTCACCGCGATAATCGGGGGCATCACGCTGACTTGATAGTCACCAATCGGCAGGCCTCCATTTTCCGACCGCACCAGATAACGGCCTTCTTTGTCAATCTCACCTGTCCCCGCATACCCTTTCGTGGCATTTGAGAACTGTACCGTCCCTTCAGTAACAGCGACAGACTCAAATGTGACATGCCCCTTCACAATTCCCAGCGGACCAATCCCGGGATCATTTTTGCCGCAGCCAACAAAGAATGCGACACAGGCAGTCGCTGTTAAAACGGAGCAGGTACTGGTTGAAGTATGCATCATCCCTCGGTTAAATCAGAACGCATAAAAATGATAATGACTGCGTTCCACGACGCGGGGACCAGCCGTTCATCAAAAGCGTAAACAAATAAGCAGCTCAGAATTCTCCCAGTACATTTCCGTCATTCCGTGTCACCAGATAACGGCTCAGGTCGAAGTCAACATTCTGGGAGACAAAATGCACTCCTCCATCCCCCAAGAGAAGATGTAGCCCACCAACATGCGCGGACTGCAACGGATTGTTACACGCATCATTCAGGATGCCTGCCAACGTCGAATTCGTAGTCCCAAAGCGATATCGCAAGGTTGTTGTGTTATAGCAACGAACATCTGCTTGCGTGTTGGGAGACATCCAGGCACCGCTCGCATAAGCACTGCGGACGTCCACGGGTGTTCCCGCCGAATTTTTTCCCCAGCCGGATTGCTCTCCAATCATCGCGACATTCGAAGTCCCATCCGTAAAGTCACGGATCCGGAACGTCCGGACATGCGAAAACGAGCCCCCCTCAGAACGAATTCCCTTTGCGGTGAAGGAACTCCATGTGGAACTGTCATCCTGAACCTGAGTCAGACCAGCCGCTCCGGAAATGAGAATATAAGAAGTCAGACCCACGGCTGTCGTAATGGAGGCCGTCGAATCGGTAACAGATACGGAACTCGGCAGAGCACTAGAGGGACACAACAGCACTGCCGGTTTCTTCCCATTCATCGCGGCATAATTACTTGTCGGCCCACCCCCAAACCAAAACAGTCCCGCCGGTCCCGAAAAGGTGAGCTGCTGATAAAGATTTCCCTGGTCAAGATAAGGCAGGAGATGTACCCATGCACTGGGGCCATGCCCGCCTAATCCTCCCGGTGGAAAAATACTATGCACGTCGTGATAGTTATGGAGTGCCAGACCGATCTGCTTCAGATTATTTTTACATTGGCTGCGGCGGGCCGCTTCCCGGGCCTGCTGGACGGCGGGCAGCAATAGCGCAATCAGTACGGCGATGATGGCAATCACCACCAGGAGTTCGATCAGCGTGAACCCTGAAGAACGACAGACACGCGACCAGCGTCTTATGTCAACCTGGAGATTCTGGGGGGGGGGGGTAGCATTTCCGTTCCGTTCTCTCTTGAAAGGGGATCACGAATCAGCTTCGCTGGAGACCCCGTTTTGATGCTGCAGGAAACGAACACTGTTCAGCGTATTTTTACGCTCAGGCATTGCCTGACGAACGTGAAACACGGATTTGAAATCGTGTCAACCATCGGAAACGAGACTACTCTAAACATTGACATCAGCCGCTGTCAATGTGAGAGACGTTCGAGCTCCCACAGGGGAGGCGCTACATGGACTACGAAACGCGACCTTCTGTCGAATCCAACTGATTTTCAATTTGAAAACAGCCTCTGACACCTGCCGAAAGCAATCCGCCTGACAACATTCCGGGGGATGCACCCCGAATCGTTCGATTTGACGTGGAACAGCTTCCAGCGGAACCGGGTGCAAAATGCCCGTTCTGATGTGGCAGGTGCTGGAAGACGCATGGACGAAGAATCCCGAAGATGCCGCAGAAGACATTCGACCTGTTGAGCAGCATGGAAAAGGAACTGATTTGGATCGAGGGAACCACGCGCCGCTTCAAGGACGGTTATAGCTGGTTTGGTCGAACTCCCGAGAAGGCCATCGGATTCCTGGACAAATACATGAAGTGAACACAGGGGCATTGAAGGAGATGTCTTGGACACAAACCTCATATTTGCGGATCGAAAATATGATTGGACAACTTCGAATACTCAGAAACACGAAGCCCAGCTTCAAGGCAAATAGGATTTCATCCAGCTACGCGACCGGCTGGCCTCGATCAAGCTGCAACCGGACGTGCTCGACCGCTCCCACGACGAAACCGCGGAACTGGCGGCCAAAGTGTTTGAACTCTCGCAAACCCTCAAAGAGCAATGGCTTACCGCCGATTACGCGACGAAACGCCGATTGCTCGAAATCGTCTGTTTGAACTGCACTCTCGACAACGTAACCCTTTGCCCAGAAATGAGAAAACCCTTCGACATCCTCGTCGAAGGGCGGTTTCTAAAAACAAGCGGAGAGGACAGGACGCCGTTTGAACTTTTTATCGCTGGGGTTCGGGGCTGGGAAGCCGATTTGCGGCGGTATTTCCCTGGGAAATCAACGCCAGAGTGAACCGGTCTGGTTCGTATGGCCGTCCAGAAACTCCCTGGGGCAGTTTCAGCTTTCACAGAGGGTTTGTGAAGCCACGAAGGTCATCCTCTCCAGTTGTTTGGGGATTCACTGTTCGTGTCCGGATTGTGTCCGATTCTCGATCGGCTTCTTCAATTTCCCGGGGTTTTCGTGGCTCTCACTGCTCAGCCTTCGGAGATTCGATGTCCGATTGTGTCCGGAGCCTGATTCAAAAAATGGCAAGCAAACGCTCTCGAACGGTCGACCCAAGATCGTTGCAAAGCCGCTCGGGACACGGTTCGCCGAGTTCCTTCAGTACGTTTTGAACGACAGGCTGGCTCAAGAACGTATCAGTATTCGACCAAAGCTGGGCGGCCTGCATGCGAGTCCGTGCTTCATTCATCAGTGTAAGCGTCGGTTCGTTGTGCGCGACGTCGTTGCGCAGGTTGCGAACGTCATCTGAAATCGCGTTCCAAAAAACAGTTAGTTCCGGTTTCCCTAGAACTGACAGCCACGCATTTACTCCTTCTTTGAAGTCATTGATCTTGCCCTTATTGTTGAATCGATCCTTCTTTTCGCCTGTTGGTTTGGTTGCAAAGGAAAAACCGGAATCAAGGGAACCTGTTGCACCGTCCTCTTTGATGAAATCACGCTGACGCAGCCAGTCCCACAAGGCCGCCTCAAAGAACGCGACAGTGCCATGCACGGCTCTGGGGATGTCGCCTGCACGCAGTGCTAGTTCGACACGGAGCGCAGCTCGTACCGCCATGCGCTGGTGGTTGAGGACGGCGAGGTCGCACTCGGCCGGCATGGGCAGTGAGGAGGCGAAGCACGACAGCCATTTGATTGCTAACGTCCACGGATGTGCCTGCGCATCGAGGTGTTGCACCGCACCCCAAGCACCGAGCAGATTTCCTTTCTCGATCAGCAAGAGCGCGTGCTTGCGGAGCCGGATCGGTTCGATGGGGTCAACGCGTTTTCGCGAAACTGCTCTGTCGGATTGGCCGTTGCGTGCGCCGTCATCAACCTCGATTTCATCGGGCTCGATATTCGCAGGGACGTGAAGTCGCACTAGTTCCTTCACGAGTGTCTTAATCTCAGGCATGCCGCCAGTGGTCGCAACGACCACGCGTGTCACGTCCTTCAGAGACTCTCGGATAGCGTCCTCGATGCGTCTTACGACATCGCGCCGGATGATCGCGTCCAGCGGGCAGTCGCGTTCTTCGAGATTGCGATCCGCCGGCCCCAAATAAGCACAGCAGCGAACGTCATCAATACCTTTGGCCTTGGCACGCATCTGCAACACTTTGCCTGCAAAGCGCGGATCGCTGCGATTGTTGCGTGTCGTTTCAAGAATCAGTATCGAATTGAGCGACATCTCCCCGATATAAGTCAATGCCGCGTCGAGCTTTGGCGTGCAGATCTCCCACTGCTCTCTTTGGAGAAGCGACGTCAAAACTTTCCCGTTTTCCGCAGGCGTTTCCACCAATGTCCAAGAAGCAAGGTTATCACGCAGCTGGTCGTGAAGCGCACTAACCTGATCCTTATCGAAGGCTCGCTTCACACCCTGATCGACGAGCTGCACGTCGGTTTGGCCAACGGTCATGACGAGCAGCGTCTTCATCGCGAGCCATCTTTCTTGTAACGGCGGTTACGCGAATGGTCCGCCCGCAAGCCCGTGTGATAGGTGTAAATTTGACCGTCTGTGGTCGGATAGTCCGCCGCATCCGGGTGATTACGGCGATGGATGGCGAGCCATTCGTCCTGGGTTGCCGTCTTCTGGTGGTTGTTCTTCACCCAGGCGTCGAGGTTGGCTTCAGGCTTCAGCGTGGGGGTATTGCTAAATCCGAGGTAATCCACCGGCTCTGCCGGTGAGAATTCATCAGGCTCTGCCATTTCCCGCGAAAAGAAAAGACGATCCTCCTGAGGAAGGCCCGGTCAGGGGCCAAGGAGGATCGCCATGAAGGATTGGCAAAGTCAGGCCCATGTGAAGTGGGACTGCAAGTATCACGTTGTGATTGTACCAAAGTATCGCCAACGAGTGTTCTTTGGAAAACGTAGAAAGCAGATCGGCGAGATTCTTCGGGATCTGTGCCGTCAGCGGGAGATCGATTTGCTGAAGGGGAATGCCCAACCGGACCACATCCATATGCTGTTGAGCGTTCCTCCAAAGCACTCGGTTGCCATGACGCTAGGGTACCTGAAAGGAAAAAGTGCCATTCGGATTCATCGTGAGTTGATGAAAACGCGTGGAACTCTGTTTGGAAGGAGTTTCTGGTCTCGCGGCTATTGTGTGAGCACTGTGGGCTTGGATGAGGCGTTGATACGTCGATACATTCATGAACAGGAGAAACACGAGCGTGACCAGGAACGGGGCTTGTTTGACGACGACAAATAACCATTAACCCAATGGCCCCTTTTAGGGACCTTCCTCATACCACCAGTTCTACTGGTGGTTCTGATTTCATCAAGGAACAGGAGCGCTTTGGCTTCGATGCGCACGCTGCCCCAGCCAAGTGGACGCGCATAGCCGAACTTAGAGCAGTAGCCAGCGGCGTGCGTGCCGCCGAGAACGCCCTTGAACTGATCGGGGCAGAGGGCGACGAGGATCGCGGCCAGCTCGGCAGCGTCGAGGTCACGGAAGCGGACGGTGAAGCGGAACTTCCGGCCCGGCTTCGATGCTTCAAGCGCCAGCGTGCTGCGGTCGTTACCGTGGTTTGCCGGCAAGTCTTTCCACGGCTCGCTGGTGTATGCGTCCTCGCGGTCTAAGTAGAACTTACGGCCTGCAAGCTCGCCGGGAGCGTCATAGCCAGCGGCGTCGCCATAAGTGACGAGCGTAGCCTTATCAGAGGGCCGCGATTGCGGGTGATGCGGCTGCTTCAGGTAATGCTCAACAGCGCTGGGGCGGGGCATGCCCAGTTCCTTGAGGAACGTCGGAGGCAGGAAGCGAGCGGGATCGGGGTCGTTCTCGCCGACCACTTCGAGTCCCGCATTGACGAAGACGCGCCCCACGAGCTGCGTGTGGTCAACTTTCCCGATGCCCGCGCTGCCGGGGTTCTCCTTGTCGAACGCGTAGCCAAAGAGCCGACGCACAAGAGATAATTCTGGCGGAGGCCTGTGCTTGTCCTCATCGGTTCCGTCAAGTTGACGCTCGGCGTTGAGTGGGAAAAGCCCATGCCGTTCGAGTTTCGTAGCGTCAGCGTCTTGGCGAACCGTGTCGGTGTAGGCCCAGCGGTAATAGTAATGCCATCCGAGCGAGACGATGCACTTCTTTTCGGTGTCCCACTCAACCCAGACGAGATCACCGGGCTGGAATGCTCGAGCCGCTCCTGACTCGATAGCTTCTCGTCCCTGTCGTTGTTTCTGTTGATTGGTGCCGATGTATGGATGGCGAGAGCTGAAATGGCCGTCGTTTGTATCGAGCAGATGCGCCAACGTCACTGCATACTGCTCTAAAACCGACGACGAGGGACGCACGGATGCGTGCTCGACACGAAGCTGCGGCACTTCGATGTGTGTGTGGATGAGCTTCTGTCGCGTCTCCTGTGAAAGCACTGTATCCGGCAGTGCCTCTCCTGCTCCGAGTCCACCCCGATAGGGCTCGGCTTCGGGCGTTGGGGTGATGGTAATAGCATCCCGACCACGCCCCTCACGACGAGGGAAGTAGGTTTGCTGGTCCCTTGTCGCCATCGAGAGGACATCAAGTGTTTCGAGAATTGGCCACTGCTTGCGACCAATGTTGATAGTCGTGCTTGTTCGAACACGAGCAAGGCGTGGTTCGAGTCTCGCCGTCCCCTCGCGGTAGCGCTGATCACGCTGATCATACGGAAACTTGGCGTTCGGGCGGTATGAGTAGGAACGCTCGGCGACTCGCTCCATGGGAGCACCGAGGAGTGCTCCCAACTCGTGGCGCAGAAGCCCTTTCAGGGAGTCTCCAGGGATGACAACGGGACGCTTGCCCCACGGCGCGCGCAGTGGGCATAGTACCGACTTTTTGTTTGAAAGTTCGCCGACGCCTTCGAGGTTCGCGGGGAGTGGCCAGTCGTTGTCAAGTTCCTCTTCCTTTATTCCATCATCGATCACGCGGACGTGCGAGGCCTGTGGTCCCCTCTGGCCATTCTCGACGTCGAACGTCACCCTCTGGCCGTTCGACAGGCTCCGACGGCCGTCGGCTTCGATCGCCGAATGATGGACGAAGACATCCACGCCACCTCCATCTGGCGAAATGAAACCGAAACCCTTGTCGTCCTTGAACGATTTCACGATTCCAGCGGTTCTTATGGACTTGCTGACTCCACGCTCCCAACCAACGAGGAGCGGGGTCAGCGTCTCCATCTCGAAACGGATCTCACCAGAGAGACGGCCCTTGCTGCTCGTGCCGTCGTGCCAGATCGGTGGCGCAGTTGTCAGATCCTTCGGGAGCGCGACGAAGTCGTAGGGCTTCTTGCTCAGATCAGGCGCATTCGTCGCAGCAGGACGGCCTTGTTGCTGGCGCTGTTGGCCACCAACACGCGGAGGCTGTCCACCTCGCTGCTGAAAGCTACCTTGCCGATTTGGCTGCGTGCTCTTCGGCCTCGTCACCGTCGCCGGCAAGATAGTCGTGTCACCGCCGACCATCTCTTCGACACCAGCAGCGGCGAGCTTATCGCGGAGCCCGTCGAGTTGTTTTTGGCTTCCGGCTGTAATAATGAACTCAACGTTACCCGTTTGTGCGTAGACGCGAATAAAGGTTTGCCCACCAAGCGCTGTGTGCAGCGTCTTCCAGTCTCGAGACTTACCGTCGGCGGTATGAACTCGAATTGCAGGTTTCTGCGACATCAGCGTTGCTCCTTGGTGAGAGTGAAGCCGAGGATCGCGTCGACGACGTGCCACTCACGCAGGAGCACGTTGTTCTGGCCCGTTCTTGCGGAGGAGAAACGTGGCCGATTCCCTTCGGAGAAGCCATGCAAACGCGCGGGTGTGTGAACGACACGAGCCAGCTTCGTATCTTCGTCTACCTTCGATTCCACTTCTTCGATGAATACAAAGCGTGGGCCGCTTGATGTCCGAACAGCTCGCCAGACCGCGCGCTCTGCAAAGAAAGTGACCTCGTCGACTTGGAGTATGTTCTCTTCACCGGGCCATCCATATCCGAACGTCGCGGGTGGTGTGTGCAAGTCGAGGTCGATGGTCGGATCGCACCACCACGCCACCAGTTTCTCGCCGAGCGCAGCTTTGGCGAGCTTCGCGGCTTCGCTGAGCGTGAGGACATTCTTGTCCGTGCCAGAGGTTGTCTTTACCCAAACGTTGGTGTCGCCGGGGGCTTTGGGAAAGACGTTTTTCTCGTGGCCTGTGGGCTGCGACTTCTCCTCAGTAACATTCGGCTCTACCCACGTCCGCGACGACTTCACAACATCATCGTTGACCCACGGCTTCGCCTGCCAGTTTCCAGCACCTGCACCGCGCGTCTTGTGGCCACCGATGGGGAGATGACCGAGTGCGCCGAGCGCCACCTGGCGGTCGATGAGTTTGCACAGCGAATCAACTTTTTTAACCGTTTTATTCATGTCGTCGGGTTCATCCGGATCGCCCTCGACGACGATCCGCACTGGGAACGTCCCTTGAAGCAGTCGTACCGCATCCCGCTTGGCGCTGCCGTAGGAACCGGCGGAAAACTCGTCTTCCGCGTGCATGTGCAGCTTCGCGGCCGACCACTCGCCGTCGGCTCTCGCGTCGCGGATAAGGATACGGCTGCTTTGGTTGACCGTGCCGAAGACCTGCCCTGCCAGGTCGTCTTCGCCGACGTTGCCCTGCACGAGGTGCGGATCTTTCACGACGAGTTGCCCGGCTCGCCCATTCTCGTGACGAGAGAACGCGTGACGCAGTGGCCCGCGCACGCTCGCACCGGGTAGCATCGGGCGCTCCTCGCCTGCTGGGCCATCCATTAAGAGCGCGCGGTCGGTGCTCAAGTCTTTGGGTGTGTTCTTGTCGGTGAGCCATTTCGATAGATCGTTGGCGTTTGGCGCCCACGCGGGTCTGGCCCACTGGCCGTCGCCCGTCGGCTGCACGGCACGTTCACTGTCGTGTGGGCCAACGGCGAACATATCGAGCCCCCATGCCTCATCACTTTGCTCGGGCTTGTATTCGCCAAACGAGATATTCACATCGAGCGTGCGAAAGCACCATGAGCGCGTGGGCGAGACGAAGGGAACTGCATCCAGCGCCTTCGGCAGTGTTGTGCGCTCCGATTTCACCCAGACCTCGTAGACTGCTTCGTCGAAGCGGTAAGCCTTCAGGTCATCGATATGGCACCAGCCAAGCCCGCGCGCAACACCGCCGCCGAGCCAGCAACGCTCTTTGGCCCAATGCTCGGCGAGCACATAGCCGAGGATACCCTCAGCTTCGGTGAACTCGGCGTCGTCGATCGCATAGGAACGGTCAACGCGAAAGCTGAGTTGCCACTTCGTTCCGGCAGGAATGACTTCACGGTCGTAGAGCACGCCGCACGCACGTGCCCCGGTCTTCTGGCGAATGCCGACACCGGCGCGGATGCTTGGGTTACCAATAGCGGTTGCGTCGGCAAACTCCCACGCCGAGCGCCGCAGGGCTCCGTGCTTGATATCGTCGGAGACCGAACGCGGCAGCGGGTCGAAGAAGCGTTTTGCCATTGCAACAGCCGCGCCCTTGAGCCCACGGCCCACGAGCGTCGGCACGCCATTGACGAGGGCAAAGGGTTGATCGGCGCTAGTTTCGCGATTGAGGCCCGATACCGAGAGCGCCGAGTCCTGCACAAGGGTGGCGGTAAACAGTGTGAGCTTCGTGGTCATTGGACCTCTTTCATCTTCTTGCGAATTTCGGCGCGCAGCCATCGCACAAAAAAACGCGAGTAGAGTTTTTGTTGAGACGCCGTAATCTTGTTCAGCTCATCCAGAACATCTTTCGCGTCTCTGTGCTCCCAGCTCTTGCCGCCTGCCGTTGTCGGGTTCAGGCGACTGATCAGTGCGTTCGTGTCGCCTCGTTCGAGATCACTGACGAGGTCAAGCCACTGCGAGAGGCTCGGCTTACGATCGCTGCCTCCGCCGGACTTGGTGAGTGCTTTGTGGTCGTCGAACCACTTCTTCGTTATCGCCGCGATGGCTTCCTCCGCGATGTCGGTGTCAGGCGTCGATGCGTTGCTGTTGGAAATCTCGCCGGTCACGTCGGGGAGAGAAGTATCGATGCGGAAACGCCCAAAGCCCTCGTGCGTGCGTTCGCCGAGCCACTCGTTCTTCGCGGCCCGCTCTGCGAGCTTCGCAACACCCACGCCTGATACCTCGAAGACCGAGCCTCGCCGAATGGCTGCCGCAGGCATGCGCCACAAGCGTGAGGTGCCGTTGAATCCGTGGACCATCGTGCTGTCTTGCAACTCCCTGATCGCGCCTTTTTCTGTCTTCACTAGGGTAATGTCATCGGTCCCAATCAATTCATGAAGAGCATTCTCATCGAGCGCTGTTCTCCATCGCAGATGCTCGTCGCGTACGAGAAGATCTGAGGTCAATGTCAACAGCACCTTGTCTGCAATCTTCGTCGCGGCAGGAGCCTTCAGCCACGCGATCCGAACCACTTCAACCGGAGCTCCTGCGCGGCCGAGTCGCAGCCAGCGTTCCCCTTTGAGTGCAGGTGCCAGTTTTTCCGTGATCTGTTTCAGGACCTCGAGTGACCCCTGAAGCTCGGCGAGAAAGTGCGTCTCCTCAACGATCTGTTCGATGGCAAAGAGTGATGGATCGGCCTGTCTGGCATCAGGTCGCCCATTGCGCAGTCGCACCCGCCGAGCAGGCTTGAAAGCTGTCCATGCCTCATCCTCGCTTCCACGATAGACGAAGAGGTCGTCTTCAGGTCGCTTGAGTTTGGTGCCGTCTTTTCGCACGCTCTCGGCCTCTTCACTAAAAGAATCGAGCCGTTTGGTGGGGGCGATGGTCTGTGCCCACCACGGTATCTCATCTGCCGCGCCCTTCGGCTTCTTGCTCTGGAGCGAGAGTGGCGCGGGCAGCACCGCCACGCCATCGAGTTTCTCCTGCTCTCGGGGAAGCGGCAGCGCGTCGCTTACCGAGATCTTTCCCGACGTGAGCAGCGAGGCGGTGTGGCGATCGCCCTCGGCGATGAGCCAGGAAGCAATCGAGCCAAGCAGAGCACGACCGGGCACGAACGCCAGACTTGGGATCAGGTTGTCGGGCATAGCCGTCGCGGTGATGCAGAGCGGATCGCGGTTCTTCAAGAGGAGCACGAGGCGTCCCGTCACATCCCCCATCTCGCGTGTCGTGGGCTTGATCTCAGAGAGTGAGAGCTTCACGCGACCAGCGCCCGTCGAGCGCCCGCTGCCGAGTGCGTCGACCTCTTGCACGAGCCGCTGCAACGTCGGCAAGTCGCTCTCGGGCAGCTCGACCTCACCGACGAGCTTCGTGCCCTTGGGTACGTACTCGATGATTCGCAGTGTGTCGTCCTGTGGCGCGCGGTTGTCGAATGCCTCGCGTGCGGTCGAGCACCAAATGTGATTCTCGGGCTTCTCCTCCGCGTAAAGCGAAGTGAAGACGGCGCGTTGTTGATCACCTCCCGAGCGGCCAAAGAACTTTTCGGCCTCTTCATCGCCACGAAGTCTGCGCACGGCGTCTCGCAGCACCCCCTCGACGTGTGAGGCCCAGATGACAGGGAAATTATTGCGGTCGCGGGCGATGAGCGCGTCGATGCCCCCTCCGCCCGAACCCGAACCGAGATGAGCGTCTGAGAGGAACGCGGCGGTGAGCTTGTAGCGCATCCACTTTTTAGACATGAGCGACCTCCTGCGTGGAGTCTGCACGCTCAGATTTGCGACCGAGGCGGGCGATTTCGGTGACCTCGACGAGATCAAGTAGCGACGTCAGCCATGGCCCGTTGTTCGCAGCACGCCGCCACGGCGTTGTCACGCCTGCTTCCGCGAGTGGCCCCTTCGCCTCTTGTGGCAGTTCGGCGAACGCCAACTCCGAGAGAGCCCGTCCACGTGGAAGCTGATCGACGAGATAACGAAGCTGTGATCGCGACGCGTGCTTGAGTTTTTCAGCGCCTTTCATGAGCATCTGCAATGAACTCGTGCCTTCGCCAAGCACATCGACAGGCCGCTGCGAGAGTACGCGCAGTTCGTTACCACTGCCGCGTAGCCAGGTCGCGCCGACGCACCTCTTCGGGGTCGTTGACCCACGAGGTGCTGTAGACGGCCCAGTCGACGACGGAGCGCTTTACCTCGCCCTCCTTCAGCCCACGGAAGCGTCGCTTCGCAGAACTGGCGAGTTGCTCGGCCACCTCATGCAGCCGATGAATGGGGATGGTCTGCTTGGCGATAACGACACCCACACCGAGGGTCAGCTTGGAGCCAGTGCGGTCCTTCTGGATCGCGTCAAGTTTTTCACATAGTTTCACGACGAAAGGCAGCGAGATCCTCGCACGGCATACCAAGAGCAGATCGTCGCCACCCAGCATGAGGGGGACGAGAGGAGCGGGCGATTCGTCCATGCCGACTATGTCCTTGTCGCACGCATCGTCGATGGCTTCTTGCACCGCGCGTCGCAGAAGCACGCGATTCTTGTGGAAGAATGTCGCTCGTTCGCTGTGGGTCTTGCCCGCACTGCTGCCGACACCGTTGCCGTCAGCGTGGATGAGCGCGAGGTAGCCGTTGCCCACCAGTTCCTTTAGCTCCTGCGCGCGGTTCAGCGTCTTGAGTTTGGTCTTGTCGCTGAGCAGGCTCGCCACGTCGTGCGCGGAACCCTTCGCGGCTCGCTCGCCAGCGTTCTCCTTGGCGACGACGTCGAGAGACACGGAGCGTTCTTCGTAGTCTCTGTCATTTGGGTTGCCGCGAGTCACGATGGCGGACGCCAGGCCGCGCCCAGTCCACTCGCAGGGGGCGAGCACCGGCAGCTCAGTCGAGAGATGCGCCTGACTCCTGGCGCGCGGCTCACTGCCGATGGAGACACGGAAGCGCAACCCCGGTAGCTTCGTTCGAAGGAGGTGCTCGGCCGCGTCGGCGAACGCCTCGGCGCCACTGGCAAATTGAGCTTCAAAGTGACCGCCGTCACGCGAGAGGATGCCCGCCTTCGCGTCGGCGGCGGGATCATCGTGGTCTTGGAGCGGATCGTTCAGGTCGGCAGTGGGGTATGCCTCACTGCTCGGTGCCAGCGTCCAGCCGTGTCCAGTTTCGCGGGCTAGCTTCGGCAGCTCCACGCGCAAAGTCTCGCCGAGGAGCGCGTTGGCACCGACCATCGCGCGCAGACGCGGGACTGCGAATAGCCAGGTCTGTACACGTTGGAACTCAATGTGAACCTGTGTCACGTTGGCCCTTTCACAACCAAATGCAACACACGGAGATGTGGATTCCTGCTGCAACATCATCATGCCCGCTCTGAGTAGACCGAGCATGCCTGTCGCCCAAGAAGTCGGCCCGTGTCAGTCCGTATAGACAACTTGAACGTATCCTACCGGAATCAGGCTTGAAATGACATCCAGCAAGAGGCGTTTGAACCTCGCTAATGCAATGGCAGAAAGCAATTACGGCAGAAGACGAAAAAACCTCTATCAGCAGCTTCAGATTTTGAACCAAGGTACGGTGGCCGAGAAACGGCAGAATTCCAGCAGAAAAGGCCGCTGCTGGCACCAGCAGTGGCCTTTGAAATGAAGTTGAGCGGAGAGGACAGGACGCCAATTGAACTTTTCATCGCCGGGGTAAGGGGTTGGGAAGCCGATTTGCGGCGAAAGCTCAGGGATGGGAAGCCGAAATCCGAGTAGTTGGAATTTCCCAGGGAAATTGGAGGCTGCTTCCTCCACGTCACACACTCTCAAGAACCTTCGGAGAATCCAATTCGGCTCCGGGTTCCTTGTCGTGTTCGAGAGTGCCATTGGACAACGGCGAAGCGGCGGACAAGTTCATAACTTCTTGCTGCACGGCGTTTACTCCTGAGTACCGAACACGTTTCAGTCCATCGGCAAATTTCGATAGATCTTCCAGCAACCCCGTCTTTGGCTCGGTCAAATCGTGTTCCCGACGAAGTTGCTGGATGTTGAGTCGCACTTGGTCGGCTTCCTGGCTGTCATCAAGCACCGAATCGATTTCTTCCAGTAAGAGCATGGCGTCTTCCCGGCGGCAGGTGGCGGAATGGTCGCGGAGGAACGCTTTAATGGCCCGGTCAATACGCTGGGAAATACGTTCCTGGGCCGAATCACGCTCGGCCTGCCGCTGTAACTGGGCCAGCTTCGAGAGCAAGGCCGTGAAGTTCTGCTTAAAGGCTTTCAGGTCATCCTCGGCAATCTGCTGGTACTCATTTGTCACCAGATTGTAGGTCACGACTTCAACGACGGCTCTGGCTAGCCCCACCTTGTCAATGTGGGTGTCCTCGCTGAACTGCTTTTTCACCACGTCGCCGATGGTATCGTACAGCGTCTTGCCCTCCGTCCATGCGGTAATAAAGGCTTGCCCTGTGACCTTCGACGCATCCGCAGGTGATTTTCCGCAGACTGTCTCCAGGTAACGCTGAACGGCCAGTGCTGCAATGCCGGGTGGGATGAAATCCTCGGTTTCGGTAATCTGCTTGCCAGTCGGCAGTTTGACTTCGGCTTGAAGGCTGGAGGTCATCAGGACGTATTCGGGTTTGATGAGCTGCTTCCCCTTCGGCCCGCCCTTCTTGAGTCCCTTTTGCGCGTCTTTGCCCGCCTGGTCGCTGTCCAGCAGCACGATGACGGATGGCTGCTCGATGTCACGCCCTCTGGCAAGGTAAACCAGATACGGGATATGCGACGCCGACCCTGCGGGGACAATCGTTATCCGGTTCAAATCCAGCGTGTTCATTCGGGGCGTGCCTAGGGCACGCAGGTAGGTGGCGCAACCGGCCAGCAGCACTTGGTCGGCCAAGCCCTCTACCATGAGGTTGCAGTTGCCAATAAACGTGGTTTCGGCGACGAAAGCTCCAAATGAGGAACGCAACGGCTCGTAATGGTTCTTGGAGGCGTCGTTGACAACACGGGTACCTTCGTCGTCCGTTCCCTTTTCGAGAACCCGGATTCGCTCACCGTGGTTGCGGTCAATCAGGAATGGCGAGTGTGTGACGTAAACGACCTGAACCGGCTTCCTTCCGTCCTCAGGGTGAGCGAAGGAGTCAAAGATTTTTAGGAGGTCTTGTTGCCCTTGGCAGGAAAGGAAGGCATCCGGCTCGTCCATGAGGAGGATTTCCTGACGCCCTTCGGGGGCTTCATGCGCGAGGTACTGGATATAGTAGCTCAGAAAGTATTTGAGGCCGTTGCTGCGTTCCTTGAAGGAATACTCGGTATGGGTGCGGTCGCTGATGGTGAAGACCAAATCGTCGTCGCGGGCAGAAACCGTGAGTCTAAAATCACGGTCTTGAACCCACCATTTCGGGAAGTTGAGAGCCGTTGCAAGCCGTTGGTTAATCTGTTGCAGAATCCCGTTAGCAAGGCCCTCATCCTCTTGGGAAAGAGCATCGGACAAGTCCTTGATGGCGGCTTGGTCAATCTTCGCCACCTTGAAAATAAGGTCTTTGGCCAGCTTGTAGGCGCGCTCGTCGTTGTCACCTTCTCCGTTGGTTTTCCCGTGGTTGCTGGCGAAGCGTGAAAGAGAGGAATGGATGTTTTCCGCACTTTGCTTAATCGCTTCTTGACTGGCAAACTTGGAGGACAGCCCGTCAAAGGCGGCAACTAGGTCGTTCCTCTCCTTGCGCAACCAACGGTGTGACGTGATGCCGCATAGCCAAGAAAGCGGCACGCTGCTCGGCAGTGCAACTGATGAATCAATATGAAACACTTCAGGCAAGAGCGTGCTGCCAAGCAAGTCCTGCGGACGAGAGACGGGGTGACGAGAATAGTTGTCGTTGCCGGTGGGAAGCCAGACTTCTAACGTATCCATGTTGGAGCGGATAAGCACGAAACTGTCAATCGCGCCGGGCGTTTTGATGTCCGCCATTTTGCGCAGAATCTCTTGTTCCTCCTTGCTCAGTTCCGCGAACTCGAAGCCGAAATCCGGCCAGCGCATCTTGCCTTCTTCCACAGTGAAGAACTGCGAGTAGCGGCAGAAGTCTCGGCGTGTGATATTATCCCCAGTCAGTCCTTTCTCGATGGCGGAGAGCGAATGGCTCTTGCCCGATTCATTTGCACCGACAATTGTAGTGATGTCCTTGAGCAGCGGAATCCGAACGAACGGGAACCAAGCCCCATCAATGTCTTCCCAGGGGGAAGCCTTGGCGTTCGCGTGGTGCTTGCGCAAGAAGTCGTAGTTAAACGACTTGAAGAAACGAATGAGAACTGTCTTGAGGTGCACTGGCTGTCTCCCCCTCTCACGATGTATTCGGTAATTGGCTGTGCCTATTTTCCACGGTAGTACGGAATCAGTGGTGGTTCCGTGTCGCTGTCCACTCGCATGTGGCGGGAGGTAACGGACACGTCGACTCCCTCAACTGGTGGGCAGAACTCCTTGTCGATCAGGATGACCTGTGTTCCTGCCAGTTCACTGGCGCACAACTCATACAGCAAATCGTGAAACCCCTCAAACTGCGCCCGGTTTTCCCTCTCGCTGATATTCTTCATCGGAGAGTCAATGACCATGATGGTGGGAAGCAGAGTTTTCATCTCGGCAGCCAGCCGATGTACGGCCAGAGCGAAGCAGCACTTAAAAAGGTTCTTTTTGCCACCGCTTCCCAGAGTGCTGAACGAAGTCGTCGCCAAATCGCCAGACCCGCCGTGGACTTCGGGAAGAAACCACGGCGGGTCCATTTGCACAATATCGTTGGCCTTAAAGCCTGGGACTTTCGCTCGCAGGAGACAATCAAGAAACAGTTTCTTCAGCTTCTGCAAATTGGACAAGTCTTGCTCAGCGGCAGCACGAGCTTCGTTCAATTCACGTCTCGTGGTTGATTCTTTGGCTGCCAATGCGTCCGATTGTTGTTTCAGTTGCCCCACTCGTGATGGCAGAACCTTAATGCGCTTCAGATAGTAGAGTTCATGAGCCGCTTCGGCACTCTCTCTTTCAACTGCGAGTGCTTCAGCAAGATAGGCAGAATCATACTGTTCCATCGCCACCGTCAATTCCTGATCGACGGTTTCTTTTTGGCGATGCAACTCCTCTCGGCGACGGCGAATTCTGTTCATCTGCACCGATTGGGCTTCCATCATTTCCTCAAGCTCCTTCACTCGGCTGGCAATATCCGCCTGAGTCCGCTCGCCATCGTCGTTCTCTTCTCCCTCCGGTTCGTCCGTTTGGCCACATACATGGCACAAGTCAGCCCCTCGGTTGGGTAACTGACGAGTACAGCGAGGGCAAGTCGTAAACTCAACATCGTTCAGAACCGCCCTTGCACTCTCCAAACGCCGAACTTTTGTGGAAAGCGCAAGAATCTCGTTGCGGTGGCGGCGGTCATTGGCGTTCACGGTTGTGAGTTCTTCCAAAGCCGTGTCTGCGGCTTCCAGTTCAGAAGCGATATGGCGTGCCTTGCTGCGGAGTTGATCGGTAACATGATTGATCGCGGTTGCCTTGTCCGTGCGAATGGCCGCGATCCGCCGTTGCAGCATTTCCTGTTTTTCAGCAATCTCCTTCTCACGAACCTCAATTTCCTCCAAGGTTGAGAATTGGGTTTCCTGAAGCGATTGCTCCAGCACTCTGGCGCTTTCGATGTACCCCAGTCGCTCGCGGCGTATCTCCTCCAGACGCTGCTCCAGTTCCGCAACCCGCTCTTGATGAACGCCCAATATGGCCCGTAACACGTTGCGGCTCTTCAGCCGTTTGAACGTGTCTGCGTCGCGGTCGAGATGAAAGAAACTGCTATCCATGCTGTCCTGGTCGAGGTAGCAGTACCAAAGTAGATCACGAAGGCTCAGACGTTCGAGTGTGGAGTCTTCGTTGAGTTGGCTCTTTCTCACGCGGGGCGGTTGCAGCCCTTGGAGGTGGAAGACCAAGTCGGACAGGACTTCAACTTGCGTGTTTGGAAGGACTACTCCAGCAGCTTGCCGGACAGGAACAATTAGCTGATTATCTCCCCACGAAGCCAGTGCCTGCTGCGACTCTCGTTCACGCTCGACTCTGAGTGGTGTGTCTCCAACCGTCATCAGCAAGGACACGGAGACGAACTCACTCTGCAATGCCGGTGTCATCACAAGTTCGCTTGAGCCAAGGCAGTAGTCGATCAGGCGAGCAATCGTGGACTTGCCCGCCCCGAGTTCGCCATAGAAATAGGAAATATCATCGAAGACTATCGGGGCAACTGCCTTCTTGCATGTCAAATGAAGCTCGTTCAGCCGGAATTTCATGGTTCGATCTCCTCGCCCCAAGTCATCCCGGTCAGTTCCGGCACAACTTCATAGATGGTGTCCTTCAGCCTTGTACCCGAGTAGGAGCCTACAGTCTTCGCAACGAGTTCCGAGCGAGCAGAGAGATCACGGAAGTCGTCAGCTTCCGTCAAGCTGTTGGCAATCTCCACACCTCGTTGGGTTAACTTGACATGAACGGTCTTTCCCTGAAGGTAAGTATCCGCCAATCCCTTCGCCACAAGTATCCCAATCCAACGACGGTAGCGAGGATCCCAAGGACCGTACCGAAAACGAATCATCTTGCTTTCAACGGTGTCCGTCTCGAAGTCGTTGATCGGCACGGCGATTTTCCGTTTTCGATCAGCATTCAGTCGATTCACCAGGCGTTGGAAGTAGAGCGGATATCGCAACAGGAAGTCGATCTTGGCGAGTTTCGTGATTCCCTCCACACTTCCATTGCCGCCCTTGGTAACGGATCGCAACAAAATGAGGAGCCTTGCCTCATGAAGCTGATCGGCTTGCTCGGTTTCAATCGCGGCATCAATGATTCGGAGACTCATGCCGTGGCCTCCGTCAAATCGAACCGGTCACTCCACCAGACCGTACACTCCTCGGTCAGCAATCCTGCCATGCCAACAAGACAATCATAAGGTTGGCTGTGGACGTTGTTGGGATGTTCGTCGGCCAGCTTTTGCAGACGTTTCTGCACCTGCGACAGCATGGCGGGGCCGGATACGTGGCCATTATTCTGTGTTTGCAGAGAGGCGTCATCGCAGACGCCCTGAACGACAGACTCCAACTGATTGCGAATCTGGCGAATTTCCTGGGGCTTTGCCGCTGCAAGTTCGAGAAGATGCTGCTCGGTCGAAACCGTTCGCCGTCGCATCGTCTCCATTTGTTGACGAAGATTCCCACGAAGCAATTTCTTCTCAAGCGTCGAGAGGTTGTTCTCTGTGAGCCTTACGTCGGTCTTGGTCGCAATCGGAGAATATCGGAAATACGGCGGCGACTTCGCTTGAATGGCATCTTCAACGACTGTTGGATGCAGTTGCTTTGCACGAAGTCGCGGATTGCTGCCATCAGAACCGTTTAGACACGACCAATGCTTTGCGGGGTCGTCCACGAAGTTCGATGAAGCGTCAAACACTTTTTGAATCAATTCGTCTCGAATCGCGTTGAGTTGATGCGCCGGATATGAGCTGCACGACGCAATCCCGGATATATGTATGTGGCTCAAGACGACTTCAAAATCGTCGAGGCTCGGTCCAGTAATGAATTCGAACCGCTTAAGTAGGCCGAAGACGCAATCAACTGTCGATTTGGCACTGCTTGCCAAATCTGTCAGCGCCGTATCGAATGGCGCTTTCAGGTCCGATGCCGAATGGACAGCAAGCACAGCGGTTTTCAGATGGACAGGGGAGCGGCCAATCTTGCCATCGGCGTTGCTATCCGCAACGCACGCATTGGAAACGAAATGAAACTTGCCGATCTTTCCTGGGAACCGCGTTTCTAGAACGGCGAATTTGGTGATTGCGGCAACAAAGCCGTCCGTGGTCAGTTCCCAGTGGCCAAGTTCTGGCTTCCGCGTCTTAATCTGAAAACTGTCATATGTCCCATTACTCTGTGCCAGATAATCATCGTGGTGTTCACACCAGATAGATTCATAGGGTAAGCTCCCCTTGGCCATGCCGGTCAGCAAAATGACTCCATAGGCATGCTGATAACGAAACCGCCGCTGCGTCTCATCCCCTGGGTCGTCGTTGTCAGGAACATTGACCGGGTTTGCGACGTTGCCGGAATCGTCAAGCTCTACCTGAACGACCCTTTTCTTTCGAGGGCGCTTGGCGGGTTTCGGCTCGTTGCCAGCTTTCTTCTTCGCCATTCATCTTTCCTCAACGGTGGCATCGCCACAAAATATGCAAGGAAATTCGATCAATTCGAGTCATTTTGTACAACCGTATATTCTACTGTCGATCTACTCCCTCAGTATTCCCAGTCTTCGTGCAGAATCGGCGCGGCTTGATCATCCAGAGGAATCTCGCTGAAGGCGATCGTCGTCCGCCTGTTGCCAGAAACGCTGAGTCTCTTGTAAAATACTGCTGTAACCTCGACCGCCACGGGCACCCTATCCTTAAAGCTCCCTGGGTATAGCTGAGTACGGTTTACCCCGAATAAGCTGCCTGTCCTTTCCGTGGAGCCTGGTATCTCGGTGCTGAACAGTGGCCGCCGAGGTTTTTTCATGCAACCGAGACCGTCATCCCCGCACAATGCACGGTATCAATCAGGTGGGAAAACGCTGGCGCGGCATCAGCATTTTCGTGAAGCTGCTGTTTTACCGGCTTTTTCCGAACAGGCCCACGGCTTGGGATGCCGATCGCTTGGCGGTCTACGCTTGAAAGTTCTTGTCTTCTGTCAGAAATTCGAATACACTTTTCTGACAGGAGCTTAGGCCATGACCGCAACCGTACAAGACGCAATTCTGGATCGGATTCGCCATCAGGGACGAGGGAAGGTCTTCATCCCGAAAGACTTCCTCGATCTGGGCAGCCGCGATGCGGCCGATCAGTCGCTCTCGCGGCTTGTCAGGAACGGTGACATCCTGCGGCTGGGACGTGGTCTCTACCATTATCCGCAGATAAACCGGCGGTTAGGCATCCCGCTTGGCCCCGATCTGAATGAAATCGCCGACGCGCTGGCCCGGCAGACGGGCAGCCGGGTGGTTCCTTCGGGCGCTGTCGCTGCCAACCGGCTGGGGCTGTCCACCCAAGTGCCAGCCAAGCCCGTCTACCTGAGCGACGGTCGCACCCGCCAGGTCAAGATCGGCAACACGACCATCCAGATTCGCCATGCGGCTCCGAAAGAACTACCTGTGGGGAGCCGGACCAGTGCGATGGTCTTCCAGGCTTTGCGGCATCTTGGGCAGGCAGCCGTGGACGACAAGGCGATCGGCCAACTCCGGCGCGCCCTGTCGCCGGACCAGCGGCGGGAACTACTCCAGGATGCCCGGTACACGACGGACTGGATTGCGGCCGTCGTCCGGCAGATCACCCAAGAAGAACTGGAGGTCTCCGGACATGGATGACATCGCCCGACTACCGATTGTCGACCGGACCGATCTGTTCGCAGAAGTAGCGAGGCAACGCGGCCTGACGCCCGCCATCATCGAAAAGGATTTTTGGGTCTGCTGGACGCTCAAGCGGTTATTCACGCTGCCCGACCCGCCTGCCGGGTTGCTGTTCAAGGGCGGAACGTCGCTGTCCAAGGTATTCGGAATTATCGAACGGTTTTCCGAGGATGTGGACCTGTCCTTCGACCGGGCCGGGTTGGGGTTCGGTGGTGACAGCGATCCGCTCAACGCCACATCCGGCAAGAAACGGAAGCACGGCCTTGAAGCGTTGACCGAAATGTGCCAGCGGGTGATCCGGGAGCGGTTGCTGCCGCAACTCATCGAATCCTTCGGCCATGCTTTGGGGGAACCAACCACCGCAACCTGGAGCCTGGAATTGGCCGAAGACGACCCGGATGGTCAAACCGTGCTGTTCCACTATCCGGTAGAAAGCCGAGATCATCCCATCGACGAACCGGCTTACATCCGGTCTGCCGTGCGGATGGAGATCGGGGCACGTTCGGACCACTGGCCTGCAATTGAGGCGACGGTCACATCCTATGCGGCAGAGGATTTTCCCAACGTCTTCAAGGAGGCCGGATGCAAAGTTCGCGTCCTGGCCGCCGAGCGGACTTTCTGGGAGAAAGCGACCGTGCTGCATATGTGGCACCATGCCCCGGCCGACAAGAAGTTCCGGGATCGGCAGTCGCGGCATTATTATGACGTGGTGCGGCTATACGAGCATGAGTTGGGAAAGGTTGCGATCAAGGACATTGAGCTGCTGCTGAAAGTTGCCCGATACAAGGAAGTGTTCTTTCCGGCGGCACGGTACGCGGACGCCAAGCCGGGCACACTCCGAATTTTGCCGCCCGATGCCCGCCTACCGGAATTGGAACAAGATTACCGCAAGATGCAGGAAATGATCTTCGGCGAAGCGCCTGCGTTCGAGCAGTTGCTCAACGTGTTGCGGGAGATCGAAGCGAAAATCAATGGAACTTAACAGAGACGAACAACCGAGGTTTTCGCCAACTCGGAATGGAATCACCCAAGGAGTGAGAGAAGAGTTGCACAGCAATGAAACTGATCGTCAACGCCACGGGCATGAATTCGGTGCCGTTCACTGAGGGTGTGTCCGAGACAGGTGACACGGACTGCCTCACCCTGGCAATTTTTTTGGATGGCGGGCCTTATGGCGATGCACAACTTGACCGAAGCCTGGAGCAGAAGTCCAGTGAGCCGGGGTTTGAATGGCTCAAGCGGTCAGGACGGCATTGGTCAATTGACGCCGGACGACTGCGGAATGCGCACAGGGAATTGCAGACATTGCCCTGGTTCAAGGGCCAAGTCCATTCGCCCTATCAGACTGAGTACGGGAGTGTCAGGGGGCCAATGGGGAATCTTGACTCTGGTGGACAAGGACTTCAGATTGTTGGTCACCACCAGTTTGCCGCCATCACCTTTATGCTTGATGCAGAGATTGCCTCAGCCAGCAACAGCATTTTCTACTCATGGATGTCAGACCGGGACAACTTCAGTAACAGAGGTTTTATCCAGAACTGTTTGGAAAAGGCAGTAAAGGAGATCGGTAAGAATGAGGTCATCGGCATCACGCCGGCGCTTGACAGGGACACCAAAGGCGAGGCAGGGTCTCCCGACATCGCTGTCACGATCTTCCGAAAGATTGAGAAATCGAGAGCGTTTGTCGCTGATGTGACCCTGATCCAATCGCCTGAGTCTGTATGGCGCAAAAGGTTGGCGAAGATGCTCGGCTATGGTCCCGTTAGGCCGTGCCCGAACCCCAATGTTCTCGTGGAGCTTGGCTACGCCGCCGGATGCCTTGGTTGGGACCGCTGCCTGCTGATTATCAACACGGCATTCGGCGATGTGGAACAGTTGCCGTTTGATCTGCGTGGGCGAAGAGTCCTTCCATATCGAGTTGCCCAAAAGGGCGATAGGGCGACAGCGAAGGAGTCTTTCATTCCCTTATTACAATCCAGGCTTGCTGAAGCTCTGCAATTCAATGGAATGTAAAAACTCGGCAACGCAGCTTTCCTCGTGCCACAAGTGGCTGTAGGCATTGCCGAGTGCCAAGGGGACTCTTGGCTTTGCGGTTCACCGTCGCCGTCGGAGTGTTTCGTCGCAGGGGTTCGCAAGAACTGGCCCCTGTGATGAAATGCGACAGAGGCGGCGTGTGCTCGGCCCCCACCGATTCACTGGAGCCAGAGGTGGATTCTGAGCGGGGGTTTTCTTCTGTTTATTATTATGGGCGACTATGACGGGCCTTGCCCTTTGACTTCCGCATCCTGATGGCGTTCCCATAGGATTCGTTCCTGGAACGACATTCCTTTCAGTTCAGACGGCACATTGGCCGGAGTTCGGTCTTCACCAACCAATGTTTTTTCTTCTTGTCGTCTGCGGATGCGGGCGGTGATCGGCTCCTCAGCGGTGGACTGCTTGCGTTCGGTGCGCTGCGGCGTGGCTTCGATGGTGTTGGCCTCACGAAGCGTCTTGATGTGTTCGGCCAGTTCGGATGTGGTCGGGCCGTCTTCGGAAGCCTGCCCGGATGCCGACAGCTTCGCTTTGAGTTGATCGCGCAGGCTTGTGAGTTCCGATAGGTAAGTTTCATTCTGGAACGGTTGGCCGAGTCGGTTCTGATAGTCACGCAACTGCGATTCCGCGATAGACAGGTCTTGGCGAACACGGACAGCTTCCGTGGTGTAGCCGGTGGCGATGCGTTCCAGAGCGTTGAGAACCGCTCGCGGGCCTTGGTGTTCTTTCGAGAGGACGGAAGTGCGGGTGATCGCGCCTTCCAGATAGACATCCGGCGGAAAGCTCGGATGGACGATGACGCCGAAGGCCAGGCCGCGATAGGTGCCGATGGGAACCCGCGTCGGTTCGCGGACGGAAAACGGCAGCGCATCCATCCGCCTACCAAGCACAGCGGTTACGTCATCGCGGGCGAGCGGGTGCTTGCCGATGGTAATGAGATCACCTTCATGCTGTTCGACGGTCTGTTCGTCGGCGGTCAACTTGACAAGCCAATCATTCTGGCTGCTGATGAAATCCGGCAGGTCACGCACCTTGCGACGGGCAACATACTGCTCGTCGAGGTGATTCTTTTTCAGCAACGTCAGTCGCTGCAATTCGGCATCCGCTTCAGCCAGTGTCAGCACCGCCGGGTTGCCGGAGGCGATGGCTTTGACCTCAGCGTAAGAGAGTTCCTGGCTGCCGATGTCTTCGGCGCGACGGGAGGCGTTGTCGCCGGTCATCACCTGACCGATGAACCGGGCCTTGGTTTCGAGGGCCTGCCACATATAGGCATCGAAGCTGCCTTCCGTGACGTATCGGTAGATCGACACTTCCGGGTTCTCGTTACCTTGCCGGAGTATGCGTCCGTCACGCTGTTCGACCTCGGCAGGCTTCCACGGCGCATCCAGGTGATGCAGGGCGATCAGGCGTTTCTGGACGTTGGTGCCGGTGCCCATTTTGGCCGTCGAACCAATCAGCACGCGCACGCTGCCTTGCCGGACCTTCTCGAACAGGGCCTGTTTCTTGGCGTCGGATTCAGCCTCACCGATGCTGGCGATCTGGTCGCGCGGGATGCCGTGGGCGATGAGTTTCTCGACGATCTCACCGTAGGGCGAATAGCCCCATTCGGTCGGGTTCACGCCCATATCGGCAAAAATCATCTGCGTGCCGCGATTTGGCGAGGATTCTTTCCAGATGTCCACGACGTTTTCGACGAGGCGGTTGATCTTCGATTCGGGGAAGTCGGGGGCGGTGGCTGAGATCATCCTTGCGTCGGTCGCCAGTTTGCGGCCGTCGGTGGTGATGGCCAGAGCGTTATCCACACGCGGATCGATCTTTTGCGAGCGTATCTTCTCGTAGCGTTCAACCAGCTCTTGCTGAAGTTCCTGCTGTTCGTCGGACATCGGACAGGCCACGACAATCGGTTTGCCGCCCTTAAGTTTCGGACGTGGCAGGTTCAGCATCTCGGCTGTCTGCACGTCTGAGAACGCCCGGAACATCTGCTGGAGTTCCGGCAGGTTGGTGAACTTGGCAAACCGGCTCCGTTGCCGCAGTCCCCCACCATCCGGCGAAAGTTCCATCGTGTCCACGACTTCGCCGAACGTGGCCGCCCAGGCGTCAAAATGCTCGATGCCCCGGCTGCGCAGGCCATGTGGATCGAGAAACCGCTGCATCGTGTACATCTCGACCATCGTGTTGGAAATCGGCGTGCCGGTGGCGAACGTGACGCCGTGGCCGGGATGTTGCTCGTCCAGGTAGCGGGCCTTCATATAGACATCGAACGCCCGCTCGCTGCCGCCGGTCTGGATGCCGGCAACCCGCTCCATCTTCGTCGGGGTCTCCAGGTTCTTGAAGTAGTGGGCCTCGTCGATGAAAACATGATCAACGCCCAGTTCATCGAACACCAGCCCATCGTCTTTCTTGTCCTTGGCGAGTAGATCTTTCAGCCTCTCGGCACGGGCCGCTTTCTGCTTTTCAATGGTTTTGATGAGGTTGCGGTTCGATCCCCGCTCGGCGGCATGCTCGATCAGGAGTTGGTCGTACTCGGCGATCTGCTCGCGGAGGAATTGTTCCTGGTAGTCTTTCGACATTCCGATCCGCTCGAAGGACGAATGGGTGACAACGATACCGTCCCATTCGCCTGATGCGATCTTGGCTGTCAGCATCTTGCGGCGTTCTTTCGAGAGGTCTTCCTTGCTGGCCACCAACAGCTTGGCATTCGGATAAAGCTGCATGAACTCGCGGGCGAACTGCTCCAGCAGGTGGTTGGGCACCACATACATCGGCTTGTGGATCAATCCGGCCTGCTTCATCTTCATGCCGGTGGCGGCCATCGTGAACGTCTTGCCCGAGCCGACGACGTGAGCGAGTAACGTGTTGCCACTGCTCATACCGCGCCAGACGGCATCCTTCTGGTGCTGCCGGAGCGATAGCGCCTGGTTCATGCCGGGGAAGTCGAGGTGGGAGCCATCAAACTGGCGAGGACGTAAGTTGTTGAAATTGTCATTGTAAATCCGCACCAGCCGTTCGGTGCGGTCGGGATCGGCGAAGACCCACTGGCGGAACCGTTCCTTGATGAGCTTCTGCTTTTCGCGGGCGGCTATCGTTTCTTCCTGATTGACGACCCGTTCCTCGCGGTCGCCGTGATCGATGGTGTCGTAGATGGTCGGCGATTTCATGTTGAGGGCGAGGTCGAGCAGCCAGGTGCCGTTGGCCCGCGCCGTGCCGAACTCGGAGGTCGCAGCGACCGACGCCTTGGCCGCGTAGCCGGGTTCCAGATTCCAGACGGCATCCTTCTTCAAATGGGCAACCGGAACGGAAAACGGTTCGACCTTGAACAGGTCGGCCGCGAATGCCTGAATATCGGATTCGGGAATCCACGGCGCGCCCAGATTCGCGTCGATGTCGCCGGGGAGCACGTCTTCGGGCTGCACGTCACGTAAGGCACTGACGTTGCGGACGTATTGCAAACCAGCCCGCTCGGCGATGGCGAGTTTGTCGCGGACATTGCCTGATAAGTAGACGTCGGCTGTCTCCCACTTGCCGGTTTCCGGATCTTGGAAAATCAGGTCGCCCAGTTCCTCGATCACCTGGTTTTCTGGCTTGCCGTAGAGTTGGGAAATGTAATCGAGATAAACCGCCCCATGCTGGTTCAGTGAGACTAATAAACCTTCCTCGGCGCTGCGGACCTGGGTGATGGGCGGCGTCTTGCCGACCACGTCGCGGGACATGATGGCGGCCTTGGTCGCCTTGCCGGTCGTCTCGTCATAGTCTTCCAGCGACATGACGAGCATGGCATCCGGGTCTTCCTTGAACTTGACTAAGTTCGGCATCCGGCGGATGGTCGTGCCGTCCTTGGTCTCCCCGAAGGTGGTCTTGTTGATCGGGCCGTAGGCGGCTGTGAAGCGGTCGTAAGTGCGGTTGAGATCGCGGCGGGCCTGTTCGCGGTGCTGGTCAGGCCAGCCTTCATTCTGGGATTGCAGCACACGTCGGGCTTTATCACGCAGTTCGATCAGGGCGGCCAACCGTTTGCCGGTCATCGTGCCATCGCTTTTAAGCTGTGTGCTGCTATAGACGACGGGCACGCCCTGGCCGCCGTCGATCTGGTAGATGATGCGGTTGTCGCCAATGAAGAAGCTGCCTTCGCCGATATGCCGTTTGGGCGGCGGCGGGATAAACGCCGGTACCGCCGGTTCCTCGGCTTTCGATGGCCGGATGGGATCGAATTTCGGAAGGCGTTCAATGGCTTGTTTGAGTTGCTGGGCCAGATCGCCATTGCTTTCCAGGCTAAAACCTTCGCCGCCGTAGAGTGTGTCTTTGCGGCTCCAGTTTCCCAGGACCATTTCGGGATGGTTCAGGAAGTAGCGGTTGATCGGGACTTCGACGCCTTCGATGGAAAGCGGAACAACACCCAGCCAATCGGAATCGACATGCCGGGCCGGTTCGCCCGGTGCCCGCCTGTGCAGGAACACGATGTCGGTGACAACCGCCGTGCCTTCGCGTTTGAAGGCATCCGAGGGGAGGCGGATCGCGCCCACGAAATCCGTCTTGTCGGCGAGATACTCGCGGATGGCCGCATTCTGCTTGTCGAACGTGAAATGCGAAGTCACCAGGGCGAGCACGCCGCCGGGCTTCAGGGCATCAACCGATTTGGCAAAGAAATAATCGTGCAGGGAGAGTTTTTGGCCGTGGTAATCCAGTTTAAGATCAGAGAACGGCACATTACCGATCGCAGCATCAATACCCCCATTGGGTAGCTTCGTGTCGCGGAAGCTCTCGATGCGGATGTCGTGCTGCGGATGGATCGCCTTGGCGATGCGGCCGGAGATGGAATCGAGTTCGACACCGATGAACCGCTGACCCGGCTGGCCGTGGCCTATAAAGTTGCCGATCCCGCAGCCGGGTTCCAGGATCGTCGCGTGACTCGATATACCCAACCGGCGTATGGCATCATGGATACTCCCAATGACGGTCGGTGAGGTGTAGAAAGCGTTGAACGTCGTGCGTTTGGCACTGTCGTATTCGTCTGGGGTGAGGAGTGATTTCAACTCCTCCCCCAGTGCCTGCCAGCCGGAGTCTTTGAAACGCCCGCTGACGGGATCAGGAAAAATCGAGAGGGCCACCGGGCCGAAACCGGAGAAGCGGGCAAGCGTTTGTTTTTCTTCGGAAGTCGCGGGACGCTGCCCTTGCTCAATGGCCTTCAGCGTTCGGACGGCGGCGATAATGTCGCGGGCCTTCGTCTTCTCGCCGCTGGCCATACCGGCTACGGGTATCTGGAGTTGATCGCGGGCGCGGTGCAGCGCATTGGCCGGGTCAAGTTTGTGGGTCGGGGTTTCCAGTTGCAGGCTGAGTGGTCGGGCTTCCATCGCATGGTCTCCTTCTGACGTTTCCGGCCCGCTGTCTGGGGCCTGACGGTCGGAAGAAAACCCAGCCTTCAGCCGGGACTGCGTGTGCGCAGCTTCCGTGCCAGCGGAAACCTGGGGGAGACCTCCAGGGGGAACCGGGTTTCCGCTGGTGCGGCCCGGCGGGCTGGGTAGCGTGCCGTCAGAAATGGCCCTGGGCGGGGCGGACGGTGGGGCAGGAGCATCGTCGGAAGAGAAGTCGAACAGTGACTGTTGTGGACGGGACGCCCTTACTTTTTCAGTGAATAACGGCGAATGAACGCCATTGCCCCGTCGAGGGAGAACGCCTCCGGTTCGTCGATGGTTGATGCGGGAAGCAAACGATCCTCCAGTTCCTGAAGAGCCATTTCCAATGCCTCCGAAGAGATCTGAACTGGATGGCTGTCGGCCCGCGATTGACCGATCTGCTCCTTGTAAGCCTCGTGGAGAGTCTTCAGTTCCAGCGCGAGACGGTCCAGTGCTTCCAACAAGTTTTCCTCCTGGGCCAACCGCTCTTTGATCTGAGTCCGAAACTCCAGCATTTCCATCACGATTGTCTTGTACTGCACGGTGTTCTCCTTCGATGTTGGCGGGTGTGGTTTCCTGTTGGTCAGTCGGTGCGGCTGGCTCCAGCGGAAAGAGCGTGGGGTGATCCCCATTGGGAGGCCGACGCCGTCGCATGGTCAGCGACGCTCGGGGCGACAGGCCCCGCCTTGCGTCTGCCGATCAGACCATGCCTGAGACGGTAAATAGCGCGAATTGGTTCGCCCGGCAAGCGCCGGTTGAAAATCAACACTGAACTGCATGTGGACCTGCCGTGTTTCGTCGGGGCGTTCCGCTTAGAACGGGACTTCCTGGCCAACCTCGATGCCCTTGGCCTGGCGGATCATGACACGCACTTCCTGATAGAGCCGTTCGGCGTCGATGCGCGTGGTCATGGCGGAATCGGCCTCAATGGGATGAACCCACATGAAGTCATTCGCGTTCCAGCGATAGCCTGCCGATTTCACCAGATCGAGAACGTCCAAGCTGGGCTTGTCCTCGAACTTGATCGCCATCTGGCGGTTTCGGCGGCTGATAAAGAGCCGAACACCGGCTTCATCGTCCCCAGCAATACCGAACGGGTCGGAGGCAATCGCCCTGCCGCGCTGTTGCTGAATTCGCTGCACGAAGCTCGGCTGCTGGGGAGCCTCCTGTGCTGGCGGTTCCTGTTCGATGGTGCCAACCGGAGCGGTTGCTTGTTGCTCGGGTTCAGGTTGGACGGGGGCGGGTGTTTCGGATGGGGTACTGTCCTTCGGGGTGCGTTTTCTTGCCATATAATCCTCCATGACATTGCTGGGTTGTTCCTCAACCTCTGGTTTCACCATAGCACGGTTTGTATGGGCTGCGCAATAGGCTCAGTGCGGGTGACCGTGTGTTTCATCGTGTGAATGCCGCAGAAACACAGGCGTTCTTATAATTGTTGATGGCGGAAAGACGCAGGAAATCAATGTTTTGTGCGATGCACAACTGTGAACGTCTACATCAGTCATTTTCTCATGAAAGTTGTATTGACCATGCGATGCGTCTGAAGGCCGACTGTGAACCGGACCGGCCTTGTCTGGATGCGTGCGAACGACACCGGACGGTCGCAGCGATTCCGTAAATAGATGCAGTGAGTTTCTCTCGCCATACCCTCCTGATGCGGTGAAAGAGCGATGAACTGGCAACCTTTCCACACGACATCGCCAAGGATTCCCGCATCTCAGTCATTGTTGGCGCTGTATCCCATGGAATTTCAAACCACATCTCTCTGAGTGGAAAAAGCAGGGCATTGACCGGAGATGATTAACGTGTTGTCAACTAATTCCGTTCTACAATGGCTTCAGCATTAACAATGTACGGCAGAGGACGAGTAGCGGTGTGACGGAAGAAAAGGACTTCATTCAAGCGATCAGGCAGAATCCGAACGACGACCAACTGCGACTGGTTTACGCTGACTGGCTGGAACAGAATGGTGACGCCGAACGTTCTGAGTTCATACGGATCAAGACCCTGTTGGACAAGGCCGAGGCCGATGGCAACGAGTTACTTCATCGTGGGAAGCTGGTAGCGAGGGGGCAGGAACTGCTCAAGCGGAACAAAGAGAGGTGGGAACAGCCATTACGTGAGATCGGTGCGATCGCGAGCACATACTCGATGGGACTGCCGGACACCGTTTTTATGAGCAGTGCTGATTTTGTCGCCCATGGCGCACGGCTTTTCGAGCTTGCTCCGGTCAACACGCTGGTGTGTCGATGCGACACGGACGAAGCGCGGCTGCTGGCAGAATCACCAAACTTGCGGAATCTCACTTCCCTGATCCTGCCCGCAGGGGGGATCGGATCAGACGGCGCTCGGGCATTGGCCGAATCGCCACACCTCCAGAATCTCAAGAAACTGGAATTGTTCGATGATTTAATTGGTTCGGATGGCGCACGGGCGATTGCAGAATCCTCAAGCCTGCGGAATCTCACGTCCCTCGATCTGAGCGGTGCCGGGATCGGCACGGACGGCGCACGGGCACTGGCTGAGTCCCCGAATGTGCGGAACCTCACGAAACTCGACCTGTTCGACAACCTGATCGGTCCGGACGGGATACAGGCCGTAGCGGAATCTCCCCACCTCCAGAATCTCCAGGAACTGGTGCTGGATAGCAACGGAATCGGTTTGGACGGCGCACGGGCGCTGGCCAAATCCCCCCACTTGCGGAATCTCACTTTCTTGAGTCTTGGTGGCAGTGGAATCGATACGGAGGGCGCTCAGGCACTGGCAAGGTCGGCGAACTTGCGAAATCTCACAACACTGGAACTGCCCTACAACGGGATCACTCCGGACGGTGCACGGGCGCTGGTTGAGTTTCCCAACCTCTTGAATCTCAGGAAGCTGACGCTCGAAGGAAACGAGATCGGGAACGCGATGCAGCACGAAATCGAACGCACGATCAAAGCACGCAATCAGCAATTCGATAGTCGGGGAATGTGACCGACAAGTCCCTGCGAAACCGGTATCGATCGTGCAATGTTGCCGGTGCGTCTGCGGAAGTGGGTTTGGTCTGAGCCGCTGGCGGCGGCCAGTTCTCTGCGATCCAGCTCCTGAACCATGATCTCTTGAGACGGGGGGCTTGGGATTAGTGTTTCAGTTGGAGTGGTCCCTTTGGGGGTGCGTTTGCGTGCCATAAATCCTCCTTGACATGCGGGGGGATTCATTCACCTCTATAAACAAAAATTAACATGAATTGAACCCTTCGCGCAAGAGTCTGAGTGCGGGTTTCAGCAAACAAGTGTGTTGGAGAAACGCAGAAATGCAATGGTTTCAGCGAGACAACACGCTGCAACGGCACAGCTTTCCTGATGTTTTGACATCAGTGATTTTACAGCCAGAAAAATTTTCGAGAGACTGATTTCATTTTCATCCAGGAGACAAACAGTGTCTGACGGTCATCCGATTTTGCGAAGCGTTGAACGCCAGGTGCTTGATCGCCACCATCTTGATTTCCGCCTCCTCCAGCGGAATACGAATGACGCCATTCCGGTGCTGCTTCGCTGCTATGGAAACATTGTTCGTGGGCTTCGTACCGGAACAATTCCAAAGAACAACGATGATGCCAAATCGCAAACTGCAAGCGAAGGGCTTCGGGGAATGGCGCACTGCTTCAGGTGGATCAGATCATGTTGTCCACGGAATGTGATCGTCTCATCTCCCAAGCCTGATGTGCTTCTCGCCGAAGCCCTTGACCTGCTTCGCTGGGGAGTGTTGTACGATCCGCTCTACAATCAGCACACAGCGTACTCCCGAGAAGTCAATGGCAAGCGATTCGTCGAAGCGGTCGTGGATGAATCTGAGAAGATAATTACGTTTATCCCCAATCAGACGCCCCATCCACGATTCTTTGTGTCGCAAATTGAAGCAAAAAAGACCGATGACGCTCGTCAGGCCACTCTCTATCCTGACGAACAGTTTGCCCACCTTTCGAGGTTCTGGTATCAGTCAGTCCAGTCTCATCAGGCGGGATTTCATTTTGACGACTCAACCATTGTCTCCAGTGGAGCGCTGGATGTCGCAGCCGAGTGGTTAAAAGCGTCGTGTTTGCCAGAGTGTTCTGATGATCTCAGCTTGGGGCCATTCACAGCAGGGAATCTGCGTCGAATCCTTGCTGCCTTGCATGTCACTTCATTGTTCCGCGTGAAACTCGAAAATGCCTCCGACCAGAATCACGGTACGGAGCAACCAGTAGAGACCCACGTTTTGTCGTGGCGGAGGGATGAATTGAATCAATGGTTGCACCATCTGACAAATGTTCCACAGGGGGGAATTTCGTCGATCGTGTCGATGCTGACGTTTGACGAAGAGCTTCCGCGTGTCACGGTCGCACATAAACCGCTGATTCTCGGCAGTGACGATCGCATCTTCTTCTTGCCCCGCTTGTTTCTCGACCTCCCGCTTTCTCAGATGGTCGTCCGCGCCATGAATTTGACGCAGACGAATAGGCGACATTACGACGGAACATCGACCTCAATCGAACAAGCCGTCGTTCAACGTATTGCCGACGATATTCGCACTGGTCCACTCGCAAACACGAACATCGTCATCGAAAGAACCTTTCAATTGCCGAATGGAAAAAAGATCACTCCAGATTTTGTTCTTCGATCGACTGACGAAACAGAAATGCTGGTTGTCGATGTGAAGAACGCCATCCCGCCGTTTGGGACCGGCGATGTTGTGAACCACTTGAAAGAATGGTCAAGCAAGTGGCAACCGCAATTATCGGCGTATGTTGACGCATTCAGGAGTCATCCGGAAATCTTATCCCAACACTTTACCGCCTCGGCTTGCATATCCCCTCGTATTTTCGGGCTGCTTCTCCTGCGTTGGCCATTTCCTGTGCCGATGGACATTCCAAGCGACATGGGAGCGATCGACTGGCCTACTTTCCATGCCTATCTCGCTGCTACCCCGGGGACACGTTCGATGGCCGAACTTCATGTTTGGCTTCGGGAACGTCCGGACTGCTCGTGGGCTGGCGCGCTTCAGTGGAGGCCAAAGCAGATCAATGTTGGTGATTGGACATACCGATACTCGGTTCTCAGCCTAGCGGGTTCCCGTCCGATAACTTAAAGAACGTGTAAGCGAACATTACCCTAAAACATCGACTTTTCCCCAGACCGATTCGTCTGTCTGTGAGTAGGAAACTGAAATGAAACCAATCGATATCATCGAACTGACAGCCGAAGAGCAAGCTCTCTACGATTCGATTCGCTGGGAAAATGATGACTGGCTCCGCTGGGAATACGACGAACGGATTGCGATGCTCGAAAACGTCAAGAAGCTCTCGGAAAGCCTGATACACCGACAGGCCATCCCTAAAGTTCGGCTCGACTATTTTACTGATCCCAAAATGAACCTGGGGAGCCGTGGAAAGTCATACAAACAAAACTTCGAGAACAATGGGACGACGGGGAAAGAGATTCTTCGACATCCAAACTTCATGCCGTACCTGTGGTATTTCATCAATGGACCGAGGTTGCCGAAGAGAACCATCGAAGGGTTCTATCAGATTCTCGAAGAGGATCGAGGCACTTCGGGGATGATTCTCAACCAGCTCTGTGCTTTTGTGAGGAAGGCAATGAGAGATCAGCAATTGCCTCATGACGCTCCGGATGAATTTGCGAAACTGGCATTTGATATCGACCAGTCTCACTTGGCAGACAGTGTAAGAAAGGCCGCCATGAATGTCCGTAAGTAGCAGCCGGTATCGGGGAGAATTCTATTTGACCGAATACCGGCGATTTCCAAGACAGCCAAGCGGTCCGGAAGTGGCGTCTGACCGCGAATTTCCCTGGGAAATTCCACCTTAGCAGTGCTAAGGGAAGACGCCTGAACATTTTGTGCTTGAAATGCTCTATCAGACTTGTCTGCCCCCTGTCCAGCAGGGATGCCGTTTTGTCAGGGCATTGTGGGGGGCGGCGAGCAACGACTTCGCCGCCCCGTCTGCATGAGGCAAGAGGAACAATGCCAACTCAAAAGCTGTCAGTCAACAACAGAAGTGGAGTGCTGGCCGAGGAGGTCGTCTTGGTCTTTACGGTTACGGCGTATCTTTTCCTGGCCTCATACGAATGCGTTCTTCAATGCCGTCTGGCAGGACCGCCGTCACCCAGGTACGGCCTTCAATGTCGCCGCACAGCAGGTTCATCCGCTTTTCTGCGTGCTCGCGGTCAGTAGCTTCGATGTCTACCTCAATGCGCATTCGGTAGGGGTTCGTTCGGCCTGAATCGCGGGTTAAGTGGGAATTGGCATCGAACTTCATGAGCGGCCCCTCAAGGTCGCACTCGGGACAACGGCAATGGCTATCCTCATCCCACTCGAATCCGTTGCCGTACTGGGGCGAAGCGATATCGGCACCGTCGTCCGTCACTTCCGCGACGACATGGGCGGCGATCATGAAGCGGTCCTCATTGCCACATTGGGGGCAGCGGATGTCTTCCAGGCAATTCGTGTTGGTCATAGGGCGTCCTTTCTCAAATGGTGGCTACTCTTGCTCGTCCCTCGCCTCAGTGTCGGAACGGAATGTATAGGTCGAGGTAATTGGTTCATCGACAACATGGAGGGGGTACACGTCCACCACGATGCCTTCGGTCTCACGTTTGACAATGACCGTGAAGCCATCAACGTCGATGGGCAGACACTCGGCGTCGGACGAGTCGATGTCGATATGGAATCCGTTCAGGTTCATACTTGTTTCCTTTCTTTGCCTGTGGGTTTCTCGAAGATGGTGCAGATGTCGTGCAGGCCGGGGATAAAGCTGCTGCGGTAGACCTTCTTGCTGCTGCTGGCACCGTGGCTGAACCGGATGATGTCGGTGCAACATTGCCTCAGCCCGCCGACAAAAGCTAGCCTTTTCGTATGCCACGTCAGTGGGACAAAGCCTTCTTCGCGGTCCTGGTAGTCACCCATCAGGATCGCCAGTCTTCCACCGGGCCTGAGGGCGCGAGAACAGTTGCGGATGAACTGGCCGTAACGCCCGAGAAAATGGTCAAGCGTCGGAGAGCGCGACAGGTCGCGGGGATCGTCGGCATAAAGTTTCTGCCGCCAGTAGGCCGGGTGTGCCCAGATGAAATCGAACGAGTCCGGGCCAGGGAACTCTGCCGGATCACACGCATCAAATCCCGTATGGATGTCGAACGACATGCAGGGGATGCCCATCTCCTCGCACACATCGCGGCAAGTGCCCGAACCAGTCATCGGATCGAAGACCAAGCTTGGCTGAAAGTAACTCAGGAGGTCTTTAATCAGGTTGCCACCGCAATTGCCGGGATAACTCCGGTCGCCATACTCTCCAGCCCGATGAAAGTGATACAGGCTCGTCAGATGCGGGACGGGACTTCCGGTCTTCGGGGCTTGGGGTAACCGGGCATACACGGGTTGGTGATCCGCCTCGTGCCTCGTTGCAACCCGTTTCTGGCGACGGCTGGCGTAGAAGGGATTGATCGCAATGTTGCTCATGGCTGACCTCCCGCTTCTGCAATGGATTTCTCGAGTTCATCCAAATGGCTCGCGATGTCTGCGACCTGACTGGGCAGCGAAAGGTTCGACCCTGGCAAGTCTTCGATGGTCTTCAAGAGGACTTCAACTCGCCGGACCAGCAATGTCTGGGCCAGCCCGCCGACTGGATAAAGTCCATTGGCCGTCGCTTCGATGAAGTCGAGATGGCACTTCTCTTTCTGAAAATCATCACGAGCGGCGACCAGGACCTTCCAGGCTTGTTTTTCATCGAGGTCTGGGCGCCTTGCCAAGACATCATCGATTGACCAGATGAGGGCGACTTTGTCTTCGGCTTCAAGCACCGCATCAATGTTGACGCAGTGACTCCAGTCGTCATCACCGAATTCGAGAAGCATGGCGAGATCGATATCGGCGGGGACGTGAAAGCCGTTTGGATACTTCTCCTCCAGGATGTCACCCAAATTGATGGTGAGTTCTCGTGTCATATCATCCTCCTTATTCGCTGTGGTTCATCTGAAGGCGAAGTTCGGCGAACTCGCGTTCCAGGTCGTCGTAGGTGGTGTTGAATTCGGCATCCCAGTCTCGGTCGAGAACTTCAGCCAATTCCTGCATCCGGCTGCGGATGGTCATGGCGTTGTGATGTGCTGTCTGCATGATGTTGACTCCTTTCGGTGATGGGGCGAGCCTCCTTGCCCGCCCCGTGATGGATCAAGGGTTAGTCTTTCTTCTCGGTGGCGATGCGGATGGTGATGCGGCCATCGAGCGGGACGCTTTCGAGCTGGATGTTGAAGCCACTGCCGTCCTTGTGCTGCCAGGCGGCACCGATACGGGTCCAGTAGCCTTTGTCGCCTTTGCCGTCGCGGATTTGGTAGGCGATGTGGGTGGGAGCTTTGCTCGTGGAGGTTTTGTTCTCAGACATGATGATGTTCCTTTCTTCGTTGTTTTCGGCTGCGACCATCGCGGCCTGATGGCACCCGAACCAAAGCCGCTGTAGTCCGGGGCGCAGCGCACCGGGCCAGCGGAAAATTGGGGGCGACCTTCAGGGGGAGCCAATTTTCTGCTTGAGCGGACCGGCGGCGGCTTTAGGCGTGCCCGTCAGGAAGGCCGCTGTGGTCGAAGAAACGAGCGAACGAAAGGACGACCAGGGCAACGGTATGACGAAACAGCGAGCGATTCCCTGAGTCCAGCGCACAGGTCACGACGGTCTGGTGATACGCCTCGGCCCTACGATTCGGGCCTTGTTGCAAGACCGCCCTTGGCAACAAAATCCTCGACACGGCTCGGACGGGAAACCGTGAATCAACGCTGACTCAATGGCTTATGCGGACACACTCACGCAAAGCGGCTGTGAGTGCGATTCTCCGAGACAATTGGGGCAGAATCGTGCTATTCTCAAGAGATAAAGGCACGGCGGAGACCGGCCATAAACGCAACAGGGACGTGATGATGAATGAGATTCCAGAAACAGGCTTCTTGCGATTGTCGCAAGTCTTAAGCGTGATCCCGCTGGGGAAAACATGCTGGTGGGAAGGTGTGAAATCGGGGCGGTTTCCGAAGCCGGTGAAGCTATCGGCTCGCTGTACGGCTTGGCGAGCGGAAGATATTCGTGTGCTGATTAAACACTTGTCGGATGAGGCCACATCGGAAAGCGACAATCATGCGAACTGATGAGTCGACGAAAGTTGGGGTACAAAACCGGGGTACATTTATTTTTGACACACGTAAATTGACTGATAGATCATCTGGTTAGGCCGATTCCGTGGTTGCTGTCGCCTCCACCATTTCTCTGGACGTTAATGTCCGTCAATGTCCGCCAAACCAAGACTGGAAGCCAAGTACGGGGAGATTTCCGCTCGGCCTTGACCGAACGAACTCGTTGACATCCGCCTCTGAAGTGGGGTACTAATCGAACCACATACCCCCACTTCAAAGGAAATGTACCCCGGATATGCCCAAATGCCTCTCTGATGCTGCGGTTCGCAACGCAAAGCCTAAATCCAAACCCTACAAGATGTCCGACGGCGAGGGCCTATTCCTTCTTATCACGCCGACAGGCAACAAATACTGGCGGATGAAATACTTTTTTGGTGGCAAAGAAAAGCTGCTCGCTTTGGGAGTCTACCCTCACGTTAGCCTGATCGAAGCACGCGACAAGCGGGCACAGGCTCGGAAGGCACTTGCGTCAGGGAATGACCCAGGGGAAGTCAAAAAGGAAACCAAGCAGCAGGAAGTCTTAAAACGTTCAAACGCTTTTGAGGTGGTCGCCTGGGAGTGGTTCGGGCAGCGAGAACACGAATGGGTGCCGTCGTACAGCAAGCGTCTTCGCCGACAGATCGAAAGGCATATACTTCCGAAGCTTGGTAAGCGGCCAATAGCTGAGATCACTGCCCCTGAGGTGCTTGCCATGCTCCGGGTCATTGAAGGAAGAGGCACACTCGAAACAGCCCATCGCATGATGCAAGTGACCGGGCAGATTTTTATGTACGCCATCGCCACTGGGCGGGCGGAACGCAACCCCGTCCCTGATCTCAGAGGGGCGATCAAGTCACCGATTATCAAGCACCATGCCTCGCTGGAAGAATCTGAACTTCCACGTTTTCTCGGAAAACTGGATGTTTACGATGAGGATTACGAAGGGGGTAGAATAACCAAACTTGCTGTTCGCGCGATGATACTTACTTTTGTCCGGACAACCGAGTTGCGAGCAGCGCAATGGCCTGAGTTCAACTGGGAGAAGGCAGAGTGGCGCGTTCCTGCCGAACGGATGAAGATGGATGAAGATCATATTGTTCCGTTGTCAAGGCAAGCGATCAGTGTACTCCGGGAATTGGAGTCGATTTCAGGAAACCACCGCTATGTATTCCCGAACGAACACAATCGATCATCGTACATGAGCGAGAACACGATACTCTACGCTTTGTATCGAATGGGTTATCGCGGTCGCGCTACCGGCCACGGCTTTCGTACTACCGCGAGTACGATCTTAAATGAGAATGGCTTTCCACCCGATGTCATCGAGAGGCAGCTTTCACACGCCGAGCGCAACAAGTCGCGGGACGCCTATAATCGCGCACAGTACCTTCCCGAACGACGGAAGATGATGCAGTGGTGGGCGGACTATATAGATCAGATTGCGGCGAAGAAACCACCAAAGTAGGGCAACACCGGGCTGGTGATACGCTTCGGTTCCCTCGTTGCAGCCCGTATTTGAGGAACCCAACTGTCCAAGGTCGCAATCAATAGCCACCGCCGAAAAGCTTCTGGAAAAGCAACTACAACGTGTTGTGTACCGGTCGGAATGCAACCATGATGCAGTGATGTTGCAGTAGGGTGAATCTCCAAATTGGCTCTCAGAGCCAGAGAGCAGCAATGCGTTAAGGAACCGTTAACGAATCTGTGTCATGATAAAATGAGGCATGATTCGTGTCTCGCAACAGAATAGTGCCGCCGGTGCCAAGCGTTATTACGCCACGGCGGACTATTACATTGACGGCCAGGAGCTTGTCGGCCAGTGGGGCGGCAAGGGAGCCGAACGACTCGGCCTTTCAGGTACGGTCGGCAAGCAAGCGTTCGAGCAGCTTTGCGACAATCTCGATCCCCGTACTGGCCAGCCGCTGACCGTCCGTACCCGCACGGAGCGAACCGTCGGTTACGATTTCACCTTCTCGGTACCCAAGTCGGTGTCATTGCTGTATGCCCTGCATGGCGACAAGCAGCTTCTCGAAGCATTTCGCTCCGCTACCCAGGAGACGATGCGGGAGATGGAAGCGGAAATGAAAACCCGCGTCCGTCGGTCGGGGAAGGATGAGAACCGCACCACGGGCAACATGGTCTGGGCAGAGTTCATCCATACCACCTCACGGCCGGTTGAGGACGTTCCCGACCCGCAGCTCCATGCCCATTGCTTTGTGTTCAACAGTACGTTCGACAAGGAAGAAGAACGCTGGAAGGCAGGCCAGTTTCGGGAACTGAAACGCGATGCTCCGTACTTCCAAGCTGCTTTCCGCGTCCGGCTGGCCAACCACCTGCAAGACCTGGGCTTTGGCATTGTCCGTAAGCGGGATGACTTCGAGATCGCGGGGATTCCGAAGGACATCCTGAGCCGCTTTTCCCGGCGGACGGAACTCATTGAGCAAATCGCCCAGGAGCGGGGCATCACCGATCCTGACCAGAAGGCGGAACTTGGTGCCGAGACGCGGGAGCACAAGGGTAAGAACCTGAGCCTGGCGGAACTCCAGAAGGAATGGCGCTCGCGCCTGACCCAGGACGAACAGGACTGGATCACTGAAGTGTATCGGCGTGAGACGAAGCCGGTTCTCCCAGAATCTGGCGAACGCTCGGCGGTCGATCATGCCATCGAGCATAGCTTCGTCCGCGATGCCGTGGTTCCCGAACGCAAGCTCTTAACGGAAGCCCTGAAACGCGGACTGGGCACAGTCACTGTGGAACGCACAGCAGCACAGCTTGCCCGCCAGCCACTGATCCGCAGCCGCGTTGATGACCGGGACATGGCGACTACACGCGAAATGCTGGCGCTGGAATCGAAGATCGTCGGATTTGCCCGCGATGGCCGTGGCCGTTGTCGCCCTCTGGGCAATCCGAAACGCGAGATGACCCGCGAGTGGCTGAATGCCGAACAGCAAGCCGCCGTCCGGCATGTGCTGGGTTCGCGCGACCGCGTGATGCTGATTCGCGGCGTTGCGGGCACCGGCAAGACGACGCTGGAACAGGAGATCGGCGAGGCTCTGGTTGAAACGGGTAAGCCGGTCGTTGCCATCGCCCAATCGGTGAAGGCGAGCCGCGATGTGCTGCGTCAGGAAGCGGGATTTGCCAACGCCGATACGGTCGCCCGCTTCCTGAAAGACACGCAGATGCAGGCATCGGCGAAGGATGGCGTCATCCTCGTTGATGAGGCCAGCCAACTCGGCACGCGCGATATGCACGCGGTCTTCACCGTGGCCGAAGCCGTCAACGCCCGCGTTGTGCTGGTGGGCGATCGGCGGCAACACAAGAGTGTCACGGCGGGTGAACCGCTGAAATTGCTCGAAGAGAGGGCGGGACTACCTGTGGCCCAGGTGACGGACATCATGCGGCAAAGCGGCGACTACAAGAAAATCGCCAAAGCCCTCAGCGAGGGGCAGGTCGGGTTCGGCTTCGAGGAACTCGACAAACTGGGCTGGATCAAACAGGTGAACGACGCCGAGCGCTATCAGCAATTGGCTTCGGCTTACCTGACGGCGGCGAAAGAGCGAAACAAGGACGGCAAACACAAGACCGCCCTGGTCGTTTCGCCAACCCATGCTGAAGCCGCCAGGGTGACGAACGCGATTCGCATGGCCATGAAAGCGGATGGGACGCTGGAAAAGGAGCGAGTTGTCATCGCCTATGTCCCAGCCCATCTGACCGATGCCCAGAAAACCGACACAACAGAATACGAACCGGGCGACCTGATCCAGTTCCAGCAGAACGCGAAGGGGTATACGAAAGGGACTCGCATTCTGGTCACGACTGAAACCGAGCCTCCGGTGGAACATGCCGACCGGTTCGAGGTTTATCGGGCGAAGCCGCTAGCCTTGGCAATCGGCGACCGTATCCGCGTGACGGCGGGCGGCACGACCAAGGACGGCAAACACCGTCTGAGTAACGGGTCGCTCTTCACAGTCGAAGGTTTCTCGCAGCAGGGCGACATTAAGGTCAACGACGGCTGGATCATCGACCGTGATTTCGGCCATCTTGCCCACGGCTACGTCACCACCAGCCATGCCAGCCAGGGCACGACCGTGAACAAGGTGTTCATTGCCATCGACAGCGAGTCGATGAGGGCGACCGACCAGCGCACGGCCTATGTGGCGATCACGCGCGGTAAAGAGCAGGCCGTCATCTTCACCGATGACCATCCGGAATTGCTTAGGGCGGCGACGAGAAGTGACCAGTCGCTTTCGGCCACGGAACTGGTCGATCCCCAAACCGATTCAAGGCCGTCCCCCGCGAAAGCCTTCGCCAATCGTCGGCTGGGGCGGCATCAGTCCGCCACGCCGGAACAGACCATTGCCGTTTCGCCTCCAACGAGGGAAATGACCCCGAACAGGGAGACCGACCATGTTCGATAACGCCACACCACACCAGAACCGGCTGAAAGCCAACCCGCATTTGGCGGGCAAGATGGCAGGCAATGGCCCCAGACCGCCGGAAGGGGGCGAGGGGGCTTGCGCTGCGTTCGGCTACCTCCGTGGGCTGCATGAGCGGGCCAACGCCATCGAGCTGCGCCTCAAAAACGGCAACAGCATCTGGTTCCCCTATAACTGGCTGGGCACCTGGAAGTTCGATCCCTCAGCGGGACTGCTGCTCAAGTTTTCTGGCGACCTGGTGTATCTGGTGCTGATTCGCGGCAGCAACCTCGACCGCCCCATCGAGGACAGCGGCATCGACCTGATCCGGGCCGGGCTGCAACGCCACCGTGTCCTGTGGGTGCGCGAGATGGGCGAAGACGACATCCGGCAAACCGGAGAAAACGGCCCGACCATCGACAGTATCGAAATCGCCGAATTTGAGTCACACGATGCCCTCAAGGAATGGCTCGGCCAAACGGCACCGGCATTTCTGCACTGACAAGTCAGACGAGGCATCCGCACGATCTAGTTGCGCAATTCTCAACGAGCGTCTACCGTAGGAAACGATGTTCAATGGCAAACAGGAGGAGGTGACGATGATTAAGCAGTTGATTTCACAGAAAAATCGGGGGGGGGCACTTGCATACTCCTGCCCGGAATGACTCGTGCTCGTCAGGCCAAAGCTTACTTGGAGATGATCTATTGCCGGGCACGTCACCGACGTAGGAACGGCGGCGCGCATCCGATCTCGTCCGATAGCGGAATGTTCACTCACGACTGGTTCAGTTATCACATCCGGCTCTGGGAACGACTGCTTGAACCTTTTTCCGGAAAGCCCATCCATGCGCTGGAGATCGGTGTGTTCGAGGGCCGCTCCACGGTGTGGTTGATGGAACATATTCTGACGCATCCGGAATCTACACTCACTTGGATCGATCCCTTCATTGGACCGACGCATCGCGTTGGACTCGAATACCCCGCTGATCTGGAAGCTCGGTTCCGAGCGAACACCGCACGATTTGGGGAGAAGGTGCAAGGACACGTCGGACACAGCCAGGAAATGTTGCGAGGGTTGCCCAGCGAGCGCTTTGCTTTCGTCTATATTGATGGGTCTCATGTTGCACCGGCTGTCCTGGCCGATGCCATCTTGTCCTGGCCGCTGCTGCGTCCGGGAGGGCTGATGGGATTTGATGATTACGGATGGCGACCGTGGGTGAAGTTGCAGCGCAGTCCGGCATTGGCAGTGGATGCATTTATGGCGGTAATGGCCGGGCAATTCGAGGTCGTCCATCGCGGCTATCAGGTATGGCTGCGGAAGCTCCCAGAGTCGATTAGTTGATAGCCATTCACACCCGTCGGATCGACAAGTCCGGCCCTACCATCGCCGGATTTCGCCGGTTCACTTTTGCCCTCCGTCCCACTCGATCTTGCACTCGGGCGATGCGGCAGTAAGCTTCTGGACCCCGGTCTCGGTCATCTTGGTTCCCTTGAGGGTGAGGGTCTTCAGGCTCCGAAATGTGCCCAGAATCTCGACAGCTTCATCTGTGACGGCGTTTGCCTCCAATAGGGTGAGCTTGGTCAGGTTGGTGCAGCCCTTGAAGTGGTTCAGGCCTGTTTCTGTGAAGCGTTTTCCTATCAAACTGAGGGTTTCAATACTCGTACTGTCTTTGAAGACGGCCAGCCCAGCATCGGTCACTGGCCCCTGTACGTGCAGTGTTTTCAACCGTAAGCCTTGAAAGGGTTCCAGCGCCGCGTCGTCGATGTTGTTACCGATCAGGGAGAGTGTCTGTATCTTTCGGCAATCTTTGAAAACGGCCATACCATTCGCCGTAACCCGCGTGTTCCACAGGTACAGTGTCCTGAGATGGTGGCAGCCGCGCAGGTTTTCCAGTCCAGCATCATCCAGCATCTGGTTTCCAGTGAATGCTGTTAGTTGGAATGGACCAACGGGCAGGTCGCTAACCTTTCTTACGTCGTACCAGCGTTTCCCGTCGAATATTTGAAGTGCTTGACGATCTGTACGGTCTGCACCCGGCAGCGAAAGGAGATATTCCGCAGCCCGGCGGTCGGGGTCGGCAGACACGCCTGCGACTGGAGCATCCGGGGATTCGGATTCCCGGGTGACCCGCACGACTTGCCGCCCGTTGGTTGTGACGGTGACGAGTTCCTGCCGCACCAGTTTGCCATCCTTGCTGGCGAGAAGCTTGTATTGACCGGGTTTCAAGCGGATTTCCTTCGCCCCCGTGCCGGTGATGACCATTTCCTCGCCGTCGATGGTCACGCTGACGCCGGGATCGTCCACTTCCACGACCAGCGTTCCTTCCGATGAAAACAGGCGAATCACCGTCCCCCGGACATTGGTGACGCCGGTCGCCTCGGACATGCCCAGTCCCGTGAGCAGCACCAGGATCATGGCTGCCGCTGCCACCCACCGGCGATTACTTGGCCATGCGGAATGCCTGTCCGCTACGGGGGCAAGTCTTTCCACGACGCCAGAATGGCCATCCTCTTTGGGTTCCTGTCTTGCGGTCTCTGGCTGTGGAAGCATCGGCAGAATCTCACACAGGGATTCCACTCGCCCGTACTGCTGGAGTTCCGACAGGCAGCGTGCCAAGAGGTTGCCGACTTCCTTGGCCGATGCAAAACGCTCTTCCGGATTCTTCGCATGCAATCGGGCGATGATCGCCGTCAGCCACTGCGGAACCTCGGGGATGATTCCCTGGATGGGGCGCGGTTGCTCTTCCACGACCCGTCGCAACACGGCGAGGCTCGTGGCTGCCCGGAATGGCGGGCGACCGCTGCACATCACATAGAGCACGCTCCCTAGGCTGAACAAGTCGGAACGATGGTCGATCTCGTGGGCTTGCGCCTGTTCCGGCGACATATACAGCGGTGTGCCGGAGATTACGCCGCTTTGCGTCATGCTGGCGTCATCAGCGGAGCGGGCCAGGCCGAAGTCGGTGATCTTGATATGGTCGCTGCCGACTTCCAACAGGATGTTGCCCGGCTTGATGTCCCGGTGAATCAAGCCCTTCGCGTGCGCGGCCTCCAGACCGGCAGCGATTTGACGACCGATCTGCAACACCTCCCGCACGTCGAGCGGGCCATGCTGGTCGAGCTTCTGCTGCAACGTCTGCCCGTCGATGTATTCCATCACCAGAAACGGCAGCGGTTGCTCCTCGACGGCATGAATGCTGACGACGTTTTCATGGCGAATAGCGGCGGTGGCGCGGGCTTCGCGCAAGAACCGCTTGCGGGCGGGCGAGGTCGCAGCCAGTTCCGGGGCCATCACCTTAATGGCGACGACCCGGTGCAGCTTTTCATCGAACGCCTTCAGCACGATGCCGCAGCCGCCCCGGCCAATGATTTCGTGGATGTCGTAATGCCTGAGCCGTCCAATCGAACCGGGAGCGGTGGAAGGCTCCAGGAAAGACAGGTCAATCTCCGCCTGTGAAGCGTGATGCTCGGCGCTCGTCTCGCCTGGGGAATCGTCATTTCCCGCAGCGCCAGCCGCTATCTGCTGGAGTGCCGGGACGATCAGGAACTCGCCGGATCGCTCATGCGCCGCGAACAGGGCGTCTACCTGGCGTCGCAATGCCGGATCGTCGGCACACGCCTGGTTCAGGTAGTCGTCACGCTGGATCGGGTCCGCAATCTCTAGCGCCGCGAGAAACACGGAGTATTCGCCGTTTTGCTTCGATTTCATAAGTCGCCTCGCTCGCATGTGCAAAAGAACCACCAATGTCATCACTGCTGGGCTCAGCGGTTCTTAACTTCAACGGAGATATTCCATTTCGAGCCGTCTTCACGGACGAGATCTCCCCTCCAAACGACCCAAGGATTGACTTTGACCCGATGCAGCACAGCCTTGCCATTCAGCTTGGGGTATCCAGTGACGATCAACGTTGTGTCGTTGGCACCTTTGGGATCGACCGTGCCGACTTTTTTGCCGTCGTGGTAAACCACATGCTTGTGGACTCGGAATCGGCCCGCCACCTTTTCGGAATCCTTGGTCGCGGTAAAGCCCCAGATCGCTCCAACGACTGTGTCGCCGTCGCGATTGGGACCCTTTTTCTTCTTGATGTCCTGACCGGCTGCCGCCGCGCTCAGTACCAGCAGTCCCAGGATTGCTGAAAGGAGAACTCGTGAACTCATTTCTCTTGCCCTTGTGTGACCGAAAACCGGTTGTGTCCGACACGGCAGCCGACACGTGTCAACCGCTTCCGGTAGACAGTGCGTAAACGGGGGCCAGACCTGGCCAAGATTTTTCAAGAAATATCGCCGGATGCCCCGCCGTCCTCAATTTCCCGTCGCAGCCAAGCGCGGGCATAGGCCCACAGACGCCCGGCGGTACGTGGGGAAACAGCGAGAGTCTGTGCCGCTTCCGGGAGCGTAAGCCCTCCGAAATACAGCAGTTGCACCAGTTCAGCCGCCGGCGGATTGACGCCGACGAGTTTCCGGAGGGCTTCGTCCAAGGCGAGCAGGTCTTCCTGCGGCTCCGGCAGGCTGGGAGGGAGGTTGTCGTGGAGTTCTTGCCGCAGGAAACCGCCGCCTCGCTTCTGGCTCTGCTTCCGCCGGGCGTTCTCGATGAGAATGCGGCGGATGGCGACGGCAGCCGCCCCGAAGAAATGTCCCCGTCCGTTCCACTGCTCCGGGTTCTCCCCGCCGACCAGCCGCAGGTAAGCTTCATGCACCAGGGCCGTCGGCTGCAACGTCTGGCCGGGCTGCTCGTTCGCCAAGTGGGCAGCGGCCAACTTCCGCAGTTCGTCGTACACCAGCGGCAGCAACCGGTCGGCGGCAAGCGGATCGCCTGCCTCGATGGCCTGTATGATCTCGGTGAACTCGCTCATGACGGTTGGTTCTTGCTTTCGATGTTGCCCAACGGCGATGGCGGAGACGCGCGTGCCGGGTTCGACTCTCTCCATCTGTTTGCTATTGAGACCATTGTAGTCCGGCTGCCGAACTTTCGCAGGCTCGGATGGGCTCATGATCTCTAAGAGGGTGTCTTCAAAATCAAATTTCGGTTCTTGCGAGGCGTCTGGACATGAGGGCAATCATGCTGATGTAGATCATCGCCTGACTTGAAGCGGGGTTGGTTTCGTAGTCCTTGCTGTGCCGT